>Ga0209506_1000331_pt1 | contig 66175 bp, 47 predicted proteins | sample AD_JPNHG2_MetaG_FD_184409 | JGI IMG/M metagenome (GOLD analysis project Ga0209506, IMG submission 184409) | Active sludge microbial communities of municipal wastewater-treating anaerobic digesters from Japan - AD_JPNHG2_MetaG (SPAdes) (version 2) | ecosystem: Engineered > Bioreactor > Anaerobic...
TGAAATACTGGCGAATCGACTCGATAACCATCCTTGGCCTCCTGGTTCTGTGCGACGATCACACTCCATAACCATCGGCCAATTCAATCCTTTACGATTACCCCCTATCGACTTTGCGTTTGCCCTGACCTCGCTGGGAAAACCTGTTGCGGACGGGCATTCGATCTGATATAAAGAAGGATTGAGAAGCGTTTGTGGCGTAGGTCCTCGCGCGGCTCTTGCCCATACTTCGAGGCGTGCGAGATCGGTGCAGCGGGTTGCGAACTGGCGGGCGGCTGTGGCGGCCGTCTGGAGGTCCTGACGCAGTGTGTATCTCAACGCAGATACGAAGGCGGGGGGCTGTGCACATCTTGTTGCATATCAAATCGAGTCTACTTGTGTAGGATTCTGAAGGAGGACTGCTATGTATAGAAAACTGCATCTGCTGATTTGCCTTGCTGTCGTGCTCGGCGCGGCTGGGGACGCGGGGGCCGCCCTGGTGGCACACTGGCGACTGGATGAGGGGACCGGGACTGTCGCACATGACGCCACAGGGCATGGCTATGACGGTACGATCATGGGCAATCCTGTGTGGGTCACCGGGATGTTCAAGAGAGCTCTGAGCTTCGATGGGAACGGGGACTACGTGGATCTCGGCAGCCCAAGCGACTGGCCCGCGGGTCGCTCGCCGCGTTCGCTGTGCGGGTGGGGCCTGACCAACACGGTTGCCGGCGGCTACCGCTGGTTCGCGGCCTACGGAACGCCCGGCACCGGACAAGCCTGTTTCATCGGCATGAATGGCACCCGCGCCATCGGCGGCGGCTACAACGGCGACGACGTGGAAATGGCGGGTTTCTGGACGGTGGGGGAGTGGCACCATCTGGCCCTGACGTATGACGGAACCACGGCGCGCCTGTACGCCGACGCCGTAGAGATTGCCTCGGCGGCCAAGAACTGGAACCTGGTCCTGAGCCGGGCGTACATCGGGGAACAGGTCAACGGTGCGCGTGAGCTCTGGAATGGCGTCATCGACGAGGTATGCGTCTTCGACGAGGCCCTGACACCGGCCGAGATCGCCGAGGTGATGGCGGGCATGAATGCGGAGCTGGCGGATGATCCGAACCCCGAGGACGAGGCTGTCGATGTCCCACGGGACGCGGTGTTGAGCTGGACGCCGGGCGAGTTTGCGGCTACGCACGATGTGTATTTCGGAACCGCCTTCGACGACGCCAATGCGGCCAGCCGGGCCAACCCGATGGGCGTGCTGGTCAGTCAGGGCCAGAGCGCCACGACCTACGATCCGGTCGGACGGCTCGACTTCGAGACGACCTACTACTGGCGCGTGGATGAGGTCAACGCAGCACCCGACAGCACGATCTTCAAAGGGGAGGTCTGGAGTTTTACCTCCGAACCGTTTGCGTATGCGGTTCCCAATGTTGTAGCGACGAGCAACGGCGTATCGGAAGAGGGGGCCGGGCCGGAGAACACGGTCAACGGATCGGGTCTGAATGCCAACGACCAGCACTCGACCGCGAGCACCGACATGTGGCTGGCAATGCCCGGCGCCGAGCCGTTGTGGATTCAGTACGAGTTCGACCGCGTCTATCAACTGCACCAGATGCTCGTCTGGAACTACAACGTGCAGTTCGAGCTGATGCTCGGTTTCGGGGTCAAAGGGGCAACGGTGGAGTACTCCGTGGACGGCGCAGATTGGACGGCGCTGGGCGATGTGGAACTGGCCCGGGCGACGGCCAGGACCACATACACCTACAACACCACGGTTGATTTCGGCGGTGTCCCAGTGAAATACGTTCGGCTGACCGTCAACAGCGGTTACGGCATGATGGGGCAGTTCGGTCTGAGCGAAGTGCGGTTCATGTTCATTCCCACTCACGCACGGCAGCCGGAACCGGCCGACGGAGCAACCGATGTCGACCCGGGCATGGCCCTTGGCTGGCGGGCGGGGCGGGAGGCCGCCTCACATGAGGTCTACCTTGGGACCGATCCGGCGGGTCTCTCTCTGGCCGGAACCGTTGCCGGCAACAGCTTTATGCCTGATGACCTACTGTATGCCGCCAATTACTACTGGCGCGTGGATGAAGTCAATGAGGCCGAGGCGGTCAGCCGTTGGGAAGGCGACGTCTGGAGTTTTGCGACCGCCGCCTATGGCGTGGTCGACGACATGGAGAGCTATACGGACGATGCGGATACCGGCGGGGCCATTTTCCAGACCTGGATCGACGGCTGGGAGAACGGGACCGGTGCGCTGGTCGGGTATTTGGATACGCCGTTCGCCGAGCGGATCATCGTGCACGGCGGCGGACAATCCATGCCTCTGGGGTACGATAACACCCTTTCGCCAAACTACTCCGAAACCGTGCGGACGTTCGATTCTCCGCAGGACTGGACCGGCCACGGCGTGCAGAGTCTGGGTCTGTACTTCCGTGGGACGGCCGGCAACGGCGGCCGGTTGTACGTGAAGGTCAACGGAACCAAGATCGTCTATGACGGCGACGCGGCCGACATCAGCCGGCCGCTGTGGCAGCCGTGGAACATCGATCTGTCGGCCGTGGCCGGCAACCTGAGCCGGGTCGCGGAGCTGGCGATCGGTGTGGACGGGGCCGGGGCGACCGGCATGCTGTACATCGACGACATCCGTCTGTACCCGAACGCGGTGGAGTACATCACGCCGAGCGAGCCGACAGCCGGTCTGGTGGCGCGGTACGCCCTGGACGGCAACGCCAACGACAGCTCGGGCCACGGCTATAACGGCACGGCCATGGGCGCGCCGACCTACGTCACCGGCGTGCAGGGCCAGGCCGTTCAGCTCGATGGCGTGAATCAGTACATCGATTTCGGCAATCCCGCCGGCTGGCCGTCGGGGACGGCGCCCCGGTCGATGGCCGCTTGGGGCAGGCCGAGTGCCGTCTATGCAGGCTGGCGTTTCATGGCGGCATACGGCAATGACGCTACCGGCCAGGCCATGTTCATCGGCATGAACGGCACCGATCTGTATGGCGGCGGCTACGGAGACGACATCGGTTTGGCGGGCTTCTGGGAACTGGACGAGTGGCACCATGCCGCGGTGACCTACGACGGCGTCACGGCGAAGTTGTACGCCGATGGTGTCGAAGTCAACTCTGCCGTCAAGAACTGGAATCTGGTTCCGGATCGCGCACACATCGGACGACAAGTGAATGATCTCGCCGAATTCTGGGCCGGTGCGGTCGATGAGGTGCGTCTCTACGATCGTGCGCTGTTGCCGGACGAGATCGCCTGGCTCGCTGGGAGGACCGCGCCGATGCACAAATCGTTCTGATTCAGAGCCACAGCGGACAGCCTTGCGGTCTGCAGACTGAATCCGCTGTGAGCATCCGTGTTTGTCAAGGTGCCAGTTGTCAGAGGGCAGGGCGGTGGCAAGCCGTCCTGCCCTTTGGCTTGAGGCCTCCAAATGGCGGTTGCAGTCAGCCCTCCCTGTCGGTAGAGTAGGCGGCTGGCGCAAGATATTGTTTTGATAGAGGCTCTGCCGATGGCACAGACTGCTCCGACACGGGATCAGGCCCTGGCGCTTCTCCAGGAGTACAACGAGAACGAAGCGCTGATCCGGCACGCGCTGGCCGTCGAGGCGGTGATGCGGTATTGGGCGCGCAAGACGGGTCAGGACGAAGAGAAATGGGGCGTTATCGGTCTGGTCCACGATCTGGACTACGAACGGTTTCCGCAGCAACACTGCAAGAAGACCGAGGAGATCCTGCGTCAGCACGGCTGGCCCGAGGAGTACGTGCGCGCGGTGCTTTCGCACGGTTGGGGCATCTGCACCGATGTCGAGCCGCAGAGCGAGCTGGAGAAGGTGCTCTATACGATGGACGAGCTGACGGGGCTGGTGGCGGCTACGGCTCTGGTGCGTCCGACCAGGAGCGTGATGGACCTGACGGCCAAGTCGGTCAGGAAGAAATGGAAAGAGAAGTCGTTTGCCGCGGGGGTCAACCGTGAAATCATCGAGAAGGGGGCCGCGATGCTCGGCGTGGAGCTGACCGCCCTGATTGAGGATGCGATCGCCGCCATGCAGACCGTGGCCGATCAGATCGGCCTCCAGGGCAGCGCGGGAGACCCGGCATAGGCGTCTTCCAAGTCTTTTCGGTTGACTGGGGGATAATCTCGTAATGTACAGGAGTCGAACAGCATTGAAATGGGACCGGTCGAGCCGTGGCGCGATTCTGGCCGTCGTGGCCGTCGGGGCGGCGCTCGCGATAGGCGGCTGCGGCGGGACCGAGGCCAACAAGGCATCGCTGACGGAAGAGGAAGTCCAGCGTCTGACCCAGGCGGCCAAGCCCGTGGCGCCGGACGAACTGATCGTCAGCGGCGAACGCATCACCTGCGAAGACATCATGACGATCTCGTCGGGGCAGGAGGCCTCGAAAGCGTCGTTCAAGACGTGGCTCGAGGAGATGGCGAAAGTCGCGACGCTGGAACAGTTCATGCAGGTTGCACGGCCCCGCGTGCGTCAGCAGCTTGGTGCCAACGTCAGCAATATCGTGCTTTACAAACGGGCGCGGCGTCAACTGGGGGACAAGATCGACGACACGCTTGATAAGCTGGTCGAAAAGGAACTGCGGAAGTTCGTCATCGAGCATGGGGGTAACAACGCCGAGGCCGATGAGGCGCTGCGGACGATGGGCATGAATCGGACGACGTTCAAGGAGCACAAGAAGAAGCAGATTCTGGCCCAGTATTCCGTGGAGTCGAAGATGTCGCGGAACCGCCCGATCACGCACAGCGAGCTGGTCGCGACGTACGAGCGGATGAAGGACGAGGCGTTCGTCCAACCGGGCCTTGTTCAGTTCCGCCTGATCGACATCTCAGCCGCTAAGGTGGAGCTGGCCGACCCGAACGAGAATCCCGTGGAGGCGGCGCGTCGGCTGGCCGAGTCTTTGGTCACCCGGGTCGTCGCGGGCGAAGACTTCGGCAAGCTGGCCGAGGAGTATTCGAAATACGCCGACTACTACATCAGCGGATCGGAGGGGCTGTGGCCGGCCCGCGATCCCGAGTCGCTGGCTCCGCCCTATGCGGTGCTGGCCGACTGGGCCAAGAAGATGGAGGAGGGCGAGATTGCCGGTCCTATCGACGCGCCCGGCCACGCGTTTATCATGAAGCTGGTCCAGAGACGTGACAAGGGATACCTCCCTCTGGCCGAGGTACAGGAGAAGGTCGAGGAGAATATCGAGGATACCCGGCGGATCGCGGCCGTCGCCCAGCTGGACGCCGAGATTGTCGAACAGATGGCATTGGCCGATACGGACGGGTTCCTCAACGATTGTCTGGAACGCCTGTACTACTCTGTCAATCCACCGGCGCCCGCGCCGTAGAGGTTCTGCTCTTCCTGCGAAACAGACATGGATATCATCGCTCACGGCATCGATTTGGTGGACTGCCCCCGCATCGAGGAGATGTGTGCGCGGCACGGGGAGCGGTTTCTCAACCGTGTCTTTACGCCGGCCGAGCAGGCCTGCGCCCGCGGGCGGAAGAACTCGATCGAGAACTATGCGGGCCGCTTTGCGGCCAAAGAAGCGATCCTCAAGCTGGTGGGCACCGGCTGGCGGGGCAAGATTGCCTGGACGGATATCGAGGTGACGAATGACCCATCGGGTCGGCCGGAGGTGACTCTCTCCGGAGAGGTCCAGCGGATTGCCCGCGAACGGGGGATCGAACGCATCAGCATCAGCATTACGCACACGGCCAACTTCGCTATCGCCTCGGCCGTGGCGCTGGCAAGGTCCCATGAAGCCCAATGACTTTGACTGTATCGTCGTGGGGGCGGGACACGCCGGCATCGAGGCCGCCCACGCGGCCGCCAGGATCGGCGCTCGGACCTGCCTGATCACCCTCCGCCGGGACACCATCGCCAAGATGAGTTGCAATCCCGCCATCGGCGGCCTGGGCAAGGGACAGATCGCCTGCGAAGTCGATGCATTGGGCGGTCTGATGGGCCTGGCCACAGACGCGACGGGCATTCAGTTCCGCTTGCTCAATCGTTCCAAAGGGCCGGCCGTCCGCGCGCCGAGGGCCCAGGCGGACAAATACCGCTACCAGGATTTCATGCGAGCCGCACTGGAACAGACGCCGAACCTGACCATCGTCGAGGCGATGGCCAGCGAGGTTCTCACGGAGCAGAACCGTGTCCGAGGTGTGCGCTGTCAGGACGGGGAAGTCTTCTCCGCTCCGACGGTGGTATTGACGACCGGGACATTCCTGCGGGGCCTGATGCACGTGGGCACCGAGCAGCAGCCGGGCGGGCGACTCGGTGAGCCGGCGGCCAACGACCTGTCGGAGAGCCTCGAACGGCTGGGCCTCGAACTGCGGCGCCTCAAGACCGGCACGCCCGTGCGGCTTGATGCCTCTACCTGTGACCTTGATAAGCTCGAAATCCAGCATGGCGACGGCGACGCGGTCCCGTTCTCCTTCATGACTGATCGGATCGACCGCGTGCAGACACCGTGCTGGATCACCTACACGAACGAACGGATTCACCAGTTGATTCGCGATAATCTCCATCGCGCCCCTTTGTACACAGGTCAGATTCAGTCAGTCGGACCCCGGTACTGTCCCAGTATCGAGACGAAAATCCTCCGCTTTGCCGACAAAGACCGCCACCAGGTATTCCTCGAACCGGAGGACGAGGCGCGGACGACCATCTACTGCAACGGGATCAGCACGTCGCTGCCCAGGGAGGTGCAGGAACAGATGCTGCGCCTGATGCCCGGCACCGAGCGCGCGCGGATCGTCCATTATGCGTATGCCATCGAATACGACTACTGTCCTCCGACCCAGTTGCAGCCCAGCCTGGAGGCCAAGCGGATCGGCGGTTTGTTCCTCGCCGGGCAGATCAACGGGACCAGCGGCTACGAAGAGGCGGCGGGGCAGGGCATCCTGGCCGGCATCAACGCCGCGCGAAAGCTCTGCTCCCAGGAGCCTTTGGTCCTGCGTCGGGATCAGGCCTACATCGGCGTCCTGATCGACGATCTGATGACGCGAGGGATCGACGAGCCGTATCGCATGTTTACGTCGCGCGCCGAGCATCGTCTGGCCTTGCGCTACGACAACGCAGACCGGCGGCTGACGGAGATCGGCCGGTCCGTCGGTCTCGTCGACGACGTCCGCTACGCGCGGTTCCAGGAGAAGGTGGCTGATATCGAGAGCCTCCGCTCGTATCTGCAAATGGCGCGGAGCGAAGGCAGCAGTCTGTGGGATCTGTTGCGAAGGCCGAACAGTGACCTGGCCGGGCAGTTGGCGGAGTTGCCCGAGGTCAAGGCCGCCGGCTACGGGCGCGACGTCATCGAGGCGGTCGTCGTCGACGCCAAGTATGAAGGCTATCTGGTCAAGCAGCAGCGCGTTGCGGCCCTGCAGCAGAACCTCGACAACAAGAAGATTCCCGCCGATTTCAACTACGCTGCCGTGACGCACCTTCGCTGCGAGGCGAAGGAGAAGCTGTCCGCCTTCCAGCCGGCGACGCTGGGGCACGCCTCTCGCATCAGCGGCATCACTCCGGCCGACATCACGGTCCTGCAAATCTGCCTGAAGAAGCTCTCGGAGCCGGCGCAGGGGAAACGGAAAGGACTGGCGTGACATCTATGTTTGATCTGTCGGACCATGCGTACAATCGGGGCCTGTCGCGAGATGAGCCGAAGTTCAAGCTGTGGCGTTCGGCGGGACTGCTGCTGACGTACCGGTGCAATGCGGCGTGCGAGTTCTGCTATTATCATTGCTGCCCCGAGAAGGGGGGGCTCATGCCTGTCGAGACTTGCCTGGCCGCCTGGCGATCGCTGAAGAACCTGGCTGGCGATGCCGCAAGAGTCCACCTGACCGGAGGCGAACCGTTTCTCTACTGGGATCACCTCGTCGAGATCCTCGCCGAAGGCATGAGACGGAAGCTTGGCCCCGTCGATCTGGTCGAGACGAACGGCTTCTGGGCAACGAGCGAATCCCTGGTCGAGGAGCGACTCGATGCGCTCTTGATCCTGGGCGTTCAGCGCCTGAAGATCAGCGCCGACCCGTTCCACCAGGAATACGTGGATATCAAGCCCGTCCATTTCCTGGCCTGTATGGCTCTGGAGATGTTCGATCCCGACAATGTCCTGGTCCGCTGGGAGAAGTATCTCGTCAAACCTGTGCCTGTGAAGGGGCTCTCGCCGACTGAGCGAGACCAGGTCTATGTGAACAGCGCCCGCGATTATCCATTTCGTTTTACGGGTCGCGCTGCCGGCCGTCTGGCGAACCTGCTCGCTTCGAAGCCCGCGGAGTCCTTCGCGGGTGCGAATTGCCTGGGCGATTTCCTCGGCGCCAAGGGTGTCCACGTCGACCCCTACGGCAATGTCTTCAGCGGCACGTGCAGCGGGATCATCCTCGGCAATGTCAACGACAAGCCCTTGGAGGAAATCTGGAGGCAATTCGACCCCCGGGCGGAGGGGCTCATCGGGACACTGTGCCGCAAGGGACCGTATGGTCTGCTTGACGAAGCTGAGTCTCGCGGCTACCGCCGACTGGCCGCCTACGCCGACAAGTGCCATCTCTGCACCCACATCCGCCAGTTCCTTTTCGAGAACGGCATGGAGAAGGGTGCCATCGGCCCGGCCGACTGCTATCGATAGGCTACCTTGCGGCGGCGATAGCGTCTTTGAGGGTAAGCGTTCCTTCGTAGAGACTGCGGCCGACGATCACGCCGGCGACGCCGATGGGATGGAGCCGGCGGATGTCGTCGACTTCCTTGACCCCGCCGGAGGCGATGACGGGGGTCTTGACAGCCTGGACCAGAGCCTTTGTCCGTTCGATGTTCGGGCCCGTCAGCATTCCGTCCTTGGCGATGTCGGTATAAATGATCGCCGCCAGAGGCAATTCGTCTGCCCGGGCGGCAAATTCGAGGACGGTCTGTTTGCTGTCTTCGAGCCAGCCGTGCGTGGCGACCATCGAGCCTCGCGCATCGAGACCCAGCACGACGCGCCCGGCGAACTTCCGGGCCGTCCGACAGAACCAGTCGAAGTCGCTGACCGCTTTGGTTCCGATGATGACGCGCGTCACACCCATCTCGATCAGTTGCGCGATCGAGCTCTCGTCGCGCAGGCCGCCACCCACTTCGATCTTCAACAGACCCAACCGGGCGATGGCCTCGATGCTCGCGGTATTGACGGGCCGGCCCGCCTTGGCGCCGTCGAGGTCGACGATGTGCAGCCATCGGGCGCCGTCGGCGTGGAACTGCCTGGCCTGCTCGGCAGGGTCGTCCCGGTACGTGATCTGCTTGTCGTACTGCCCCTGAATCAGCCGGACGACCTTGCCGTCCCGCAGGTCGATCGCTGGAATCACATCCATGAGCCGGACCTTTGCAATTGACTATGTGCTGTTGGCGACTTACTATCACAAGTGACTGTCAATCGTAAACAGTGGTCCGTCGCCTGTAAATCGCGAACCGCGGGAGGCCGTATTATGACAGGATCGAAGCCGATTGCCCTCTTCTCGCTGCGCAGGGTCGCTGTGGTATGCCTGCCGGCTGTGATGGCGGTTCTGAGCCTTACGCCCGGCGCTGTGGCCAAGCCGGTGATCCTCGACACGGATATTTGCGACGACATCGATGACACCTGGGCGCTGGCCTTGCTGCTCCAGTCGCCTGAGCTGGACTGCAAGCTGGTTACGACCGCCGTGGGCAACACGGAAGCCAAGGCCCGGGTGGTCGCCAGGTTCCTCGACCGAGTCGGGCGGGCGGACATCCCGGTCGGGATCGGCGTCAAGCAACATGACGGGACGCATCGCCAGATGGATTGGGTCCAGGGGTACGATCTTTCCACTTACCCCGGGATTATTCACCGCGACGGTGTTCGGGCACTGATCGACACGGTTATGAATTCGCCCCAGCGGGTGACGATCATTGCCATCGGACCTCTGCCCAACATCGCGGCGGCGCTGGAGCGGGAGCCGCGCATCGCGGAAAAGGCGGATTTCGTCGGCATGCACGGCAGTATTCACAAAGGTTACGGCGGCAGCGACCAGCCCAGCGCCGAGTACAACGTCGTGGCCGACGCCAGGGCCTGCCGCAGGGTCTTTACCGCCGGCTGGCCCATCACGATCACGCCGCTGGACACCTGCGGTCTGGTGCACCTTCGAGGGGACAAGTATCAGAAGGTCCTCCGCCGCAACAGCGCCATCACCAGCAACCTGATCCAGAACTATCGCGCCTGGCAGGCTGACGGCCTCAAGGCCGAGCGCAAGGGCATCGACGCCGCCAACCTGGCGCGGCTGGTTAACAACCGGCTGACCAGCGCCAGTTCCACGTTGTTCGACACGGTGGCGGTTTATCTGGCAATTAACACGGACCTGGTCAGGATGGAGCAACTGCCCGTCGAGGTCACGGGTGACGGTTACACGAAGATCGTCGAAGGGGCCAAAGTCATCAACTGTGCCGTCGAGTGGAAATCTCTCGATGGATTCGAGGACTTTCTCGTCGAACGGCTCACGAAGTAGCAGTGCGCCGCAGGATCTGACCCATTTCTGTGTGTTGCAGGAGGCCATCCCATCACGCAACGACCTGCGAAGATCGTGGTAGTAGGCAGCTCGAACATGGACCTGGTCGTCAGGACGCCGCGGATTCCGCTGCTCGGCGAGACCGTGCTGGGCGGTGACTTCGTCATGGTGCCCGGCGGCAAAGGTGCCAACCAGGCGGTCGCCGCCGCCAAGCTCGGCGCCGAGGTGTATTTCGTCGCCCGGCTCGGTGATGACCTGTTCGGTCAGCGCTCTTTGGCCAACTTCGAGAGGGAAGGGGTCCGTACGACTTACGTGGCCTCGACGCCGGGGGTGGCTTCCGGCGTGGCCCTGATCGCGGTGGATCCAGCGGGCAATAATATGATCGTGGTTGCGCCCGGCGCCAACAGCCGGCTCCGTCCCGAGGACGTGAGACAGGCGCATCGCGAGATCGGCTCGGCCGGAGCGGTCGTGGCTCAGTTGGAGGTTCCTGTTGAAACGATTGAGTGTGCAGCCCAGATGGCCAGCGACGCGGGTGTGCCGTTTATCCTGGACCCGGCGCCGGCGCAGAAGCTGCGGCCCGACCTGCTCAAACAGGTGACTGTGCTGACGCCCAACGAGACCGAGGCGCAGATCCTGACGGGGATGGAGGTGAGCGACGAGGTCAGCGCGTCGCTGGCGGCCGAGTGGCTGTTGTCGTGGGGCGTCGGGGCGGTGATCGTCACGATGGGCGCCAAGGGATTTCTGCTGGCGGACAGGACCACGAGGGAATTCGTTCCGGCGGTGCCGGTCCGCGCGGTGGATGCCACGGCAGCCGGAGATGCCTTCGCCGGCAGTCTTGCGGTCGGCCTGGCCCAGGGACAGTCTCTTCGCCAGGCCGCTGTCTTTGCCGGCCGCGCCGCGGCCCTGTCGACCACGCGGATGGGGGCCCAGCCGTCGATGCCGACCAGGCAGGAAGTAGAAGCGTTTCGTCCCTGACGGAATGAACGGATAGGAGAACGCCATGAGTCATTCGAATCGATCGATTGGAAAGGGGCTCGTCGTCGCGCTGGCGGCCTTTGTTGTGACATTCAGCGGATGTCAGAAGAAGGACGACCGGCCAACCGTCGCCCTCGTGATGAAGTCGCTGGCCAACGAGTTCTTCAAGACCATGGAGGAAGGGGCCCGTGCGCACCACGCCGAGCACAAGGACCAGTACCATCTGGAAGTTCGCGGGATCAAGGACGAAACGGATGTCACGCAGCAGATCGCGTACGTGGAGATGATGATGGCCCAGGGGGTCGACGCGATCGTTATCGCGCCGGCCGACTCGAAGGCGCTCGTCGGCGTCTGCAAGAAGGCGATGGACGCCGGCATCGTGGTGGTCAACATCGACAACAAGCTCGACGATGAAGTGCTCCGGGACAAGGGTATCAAGATTCCGTTCGTCGGTCCGGACAACCGCAAAGGGGCCAAGCTGGCCGGCGCGTATCTGGCGGCCCGCCTCAACCCGGGCGACAAAGTCGCTATCATCGAAGGGGCACCGAACGCCTTCAACGGCATCCAGCGCAAGGCCGGGTTCGACGACGCCATGATCGGCAGTAGCATGGACATCGTGGCCTCGCAGACGGGCTACTGGGAGACCGACAAGGCCCAGCCCATCGCCGCGGCGCTGATCAATGAGCACCCGGACCTCAAGGCCTTCCTCTGTGCCAACGACAGCATGGCGCTGGGTGCGGTGGCAGCGCTTCGCGACGCGGGCAGGTCCGATTCGGTCTACGTCGTCGGGTTCGACAACATCGCGGCGGTCCGGCGCCTGCTGAAGGAAGGCAAGATCCTCTGTACCATCGATCAGCACGCCGACCAACTGGCGGTGTATGGGATTCAGTACGCCCTCGACATTCTGTCCGGCAAGACCACGCCCGCGGACAAGGAAACCCCCGTCGATCTGATCACGGCGGAAACGCTCGGATGATGTCTTCGGCGACCGATTCTTTGCTGACCGTCACAGGTATCGACAAGGCTTTTCCAGGCGTCCAGGCGCTGGCGCAGGTTGCGATCGACCTGCGTGCCGGCGAGGTGCACGCCCTCGTCGGCGAAAACGGCGCCGGCAAGAGTACGCTGACGCGGATCATCGCGGGGATCGAGACGGCTGACGCCGGACAGATGTTCCTGGACGGGCAACCCTACAATCCCGGCGGCCGGCGGCAGGCGGAGGCGGCGGGTGTCCGCATGGTAATGCAGGAGTTGAACCTCATTCCCAATCTGAGCGTGGCCGAGAATATCTTCATCGAACGGTTACCCCGTCGATTCGGCTTCATCGACTACAGGACCCTGAACCGCTCGGCATGCGAGGCGATGCACCAGGTGGGCCTGACGCAGATCGATCCGTCAACGATGGTCGGTACCTTGGGCGTCGGCCGGCAGCAAATGGTCGAGATTGCGGCCGGATTGTCGCGACGGTGTCGCGTTCTGGCGCTCGACGAGCCGACTGCTTCGCTGACCGACAGCGAGGTGGAGTTGCTCTTTGCCCAGATCGCCCGACTCAAGGCCAACGGGGTAGGGATCATCTACATTTCACACCGGATCGAGGAAGTGCTTCGGATTGCCGACCGTGTCACTGTGTTGCGGGATGGCAGGGTCGTGACCACCTGCGATACGGCCGCGTTGAGTTCCGATGATGTGATCCGGCTGATGGTCGGACGCGAGCTGGACCCGAACGCGTTCGCCTCCGGCGGGCAGCGCGGGACACTGGCCCTCCGTGCGGTGGGATTGCGGGCGGGCTCGAAGGTGCGCGACGTATCTTTTGAGGCCTATCGCGGCGAGATTCTCGGTGTGGCGGGCCTGATGGGATCAGGCCGGACCGAAACGATGCGTCTGATTTTCGGGGCCGATCCGCTCGAAGCGGGAAGTATCTATCTGCACGGCAGCGACAAGCCATCCACGATCCGCCGACCCAGTGACGCTGTTCGACTCGGGATCGCGCTGCTCACCGAAGACCGCAAGGCACAGGGGTTGTTCCCGACCCTGCCGATCCGAGCGAATGTCTCGATCACGCACCTGGAGGATGTCAGCACCTTGGGTTGGCTGCACGGTGCCTGTGAGCGGGCCGTCGCCCAGCGATACATCGATTCGCTGGACGTACGCTGCTCCTCGTGCGAGCAGGCCGTCGGATTGCTCAGCGGCGGCAACCAGCAGAAGGTGGTGATCGCCAAGTGGCTCTTCCGCGACTGTGACATCCTTATTTTTGATGAGCCGACGCGAGGGATCGATGTCGGCGCCAAGTTTGAGATCTATCGCATGCTGGCCCGCCTGGCGCAGCAAGGCAAGGCCATCCTCTTCGTTTCATCCGATCTGAAGGAACTGATGGCAATCTCTCATCGGATTCTGGTGCTCTCGGCCGGTCGCGTAGCCGGGACGTTCGATCGCGAGGGGTGGTCCGAAGAGCAGATCATGTCCGCCGCGTTCAGCGAATACGTTTGAGTGTCTTGTCGTTTGTCTTGGTGGCAGGGGTGTACATCAGCGCCGCTACCGCCTTCGGAGAACGGAAAGAGGCGCATGACTCCGACCAACCAAGGATCGATTCGGCTGTTCCGCCTGGCAGGCATCGAGCTGTACCTGCACTGGTCATGGTTCCTCGTGGCGTACTATGGGATCAGCATGCGGGCGGGGCGCTACCCGTCCATGATGTGGAGCGTGCTGGAGTACCTGTCGCTGTTCGCCATCGTGCTGCTGCACGAATTCGGGCATTCGCTGGCGTGCCGGCAGGTGGGAGGCCATGCCGATCGCATCGTGCTGTGGCCTTTGGGAGGCGTTGCCTATGTGGACCCGCCACAACGGCCCGGGGCCATTCTCTGGAGCATTGCCGCCGGACCCCTTGTGAACGCTCTGCTGGCGCCCACATTCTTCCTGCTCGTGCTGTGGATGGACGCCTCCGGATTGGCCGAGCTGACGCCGAATTTGTTCCGGCTGCTTCGGATGATCGTTTTCATCAACGTCGGCCTGCTGATTTTCAACCTTTTGCCCATCTACCCTCTGGACGGCGGCCAGATTCTGCGTTCGTTGCTGTGGTTTGTGTTCGGCCGGGCCTGGAGTCTGATCGTTGCGACGGCCATCGGCCTGATCGGTGTCGCGGGGCTCCTGCTGTTAGCCCTCTGGACACGGTCGGCCTGGACCGGCATCGTCGCAGTGTTCATTCTGCTGAACTGCTGGAGCGGACTGCGGCACGCGCTGCACCTCGTGCGCGTAGCCAGATTGCCGCGTCACACCATGTTCTTCTGTCCGGCTTGTCGGACGGCGCCGCCGGCCGGCGCGATCTGGACCTGCGGCCATTGCCGCAGCCCCTTCGACATGTTCGAGCACCAGGCCGTCTGCCCCCATTGCGGCGCCGCCTACCCCGGCATCCTCTGTCCCGATTGCGGCGCGGCTCATCCCTTCGCCACCTGGACTTCTCCCTCGCAGATTCAGGTCTAGCCACCCGCAGAATCCAGTCCCGTTGCGTCTTTCGAGTCGCTTGGGCGATACACTTCCCGCGCCGGCGAATGGGGCAGACCTCTTTGTGGCGACGCTACGTTGCTGCAGATGGGTCTGAGGGCGTGGGACGCCAGGGGTGCATCCTTGACCGGCAGTTGAGTGACAGGCCCGAGTCAGTGCGTGGCCGAGAATCTGTAATCTCAGTGGGTCACAGACCTGGACTCGCAGGTCTCTGGAATCGTACCTGCAGACGTGAATGGGTTTGATTCGACCTCGGATGCGACAGATAAGATGTGATGCCGTCCCGTCTGGAGAGTGTCTATCGCCTGGGTGCGCTCCTGTAATGGCTCCTGACGTATGTGCCATCGCTTCGGTAGTAGCCGCGGACATGTACCGTTTTCGCCCGCCCGGTAGTCTCGCTCAGTTGCCCATAGTAGCTCCCGTTCTCTGCTACAGAGGACAAGCCTGTACTGCAAGAATCGTGCGTCGATGCACGCGATCCCCAATATGCCGGCGTGCTGTTCGCCGAGGGGGTGTAGGATGATGGTCCAGGTCCGCCACCCAGTCCGTCAGGCGACGGAAGCGAACTGAGTCGCGTCCTCTTGGCAGGGGTAAGGTACACGGCCTTTGTTTGGACATCATAGTGATAGCCGATGGCTTTCCAATAGCGTACCTTGTCCAATTCTGCGGCACGACTATCCATCTCGTGGCAAGTCATTGTGTTCGGATCAAAGCGATATCCTCTGGCTGCCCAATATCGCGCTCTATCGACATCTTGAGCCTTCGTATCCATTTCCTGCCAAGTGAGCCGGTTGGGATCGAAGACATACCCTTTCTCTCTCCAGTATGCGGCCCTGCGCACCGCTGTGGCTCTCTCAAACATTTGCGAGCAGGTCATTGAGTTTGGGTCGAAGTCAAATCCTTGTTTGCTCCAGTTCTCTGCGCACTTCAGGGCTTTCTCTCTGGAGGAAGCTCTGTCCTGGGCCGAGGATGCGCAACAGAGGATTAGCAGACTCACGGTCACGGCAGCTATCAAACGCTTCATTGCAGTTCCCCCAAGCGACTTGCCTCTGATGTGAGGCAGGTTCTTTCTTGATGCGATGACATACGCTCACACAACGGCAGTCCGGCGGTATCTTATCGCGTGTGACGGTAGATTCCGGGCAGAATGGTCGCCCAGACCCCTTGTAGTCCGCCCAGTAGAATATAGCCACCGAATCGAAGGCGGCAAAACTACGCGTGAAATGCGGTCGGCTGAGGCGGAACTTCCATACCCTGATGCATGAGATTATCGGCTGCATAGGGCAGAGCGACCTTCAAAATGTGAAGAGAAGCGTCTACATGGGTCTTGCCAAGAGGCGTTGTTGGACCCAGGTGAGCGGCGGCCGCCCTAAGGCGGCCCACACAGCGCGAGGGCAGGCGCAGCCGGCTCTGCGGCGTCGGCGAAAGCCCGTGAGTTGGAGGTATGCGAGGGGTTTTCACAACAGAACCTCGTCCCGTCGTGTAACCCGCCGCGCAAATGGGAATTGGCGTTTTCGGTTGACAGGTCTGTAACGGGGACCTATCATGCGACATCTACTGTCAGAAGTACCGATGGTGGTCGTGTAGCGGTGGATGGTCTATCGTCCCTGAAGCACACGGTGGGCTCGCGGGCGGCGCGCGTCTGGAGAATGCTCGATCAACCCCGATAGTGGGAGTGTTTCTTTTCTGTGGGGAAAACGGTCTATGAGTGAGTACATCGTTCTCGTCAAGCAGGTCCCTGACGTCTCGCAGATCACCGACAACGCCTTCGACCCCGAGACGGGTACGCTCGTCCGATCCCGACTGGCCAACGTCGTCAACGAGCTTGATGCCCAGGCGCTGGCTTTTGCCCGATACATGAAACAGATCAGCGGCGATGCCAAGGCCCGGATCGTCGCGCTGACGATGGGCCCGCCGATGGCGGAGGAAGTTCTCCGCTACAGTCTGGCCCGTGCGGCCGACCAGGTGGTGCTCCTGACCGATCGCGCGTTGGGTGGCGCCGACACGTGGGCCACGGCCAACCCGCTGGCCTATGCGATTCGCCGGATTGTCAAGGAGATCCTCCACTGCGGCGACGACTACTTCGTGGTCGCCGGCATGCAGTCGGTGGATGGCGACACCGCTCAGGTGCCGGGGCAGATCGCCGAGGAACTGCAAGTGCCCTGCATCGCGTATGCTACGGGCGCCGAGTACAAGAACAACCGCTTCGAGTTCACACGCATCATTAGCGGCGGCAGCCAGACCGTCGCCACCAGGAAGATGCCGGCCGTCATTACCGTCGCCAAGTATGAGTACCCCTTGTTCGCCACGTTCGCCGGCACCCGCTGGGCCAATAAGGTCGATGTGATCAAGTGGGGTGCCGACGACATCAACGCCACGCACATCGGAGCCAAGGGCTCCAAGACCGCCGTCATTCGCGTTTTTCCCCCGGGCAAGAGCACCCGCAAGTGCCAGGAGGTGAAGGACGTCAAGTCTCTGGCGAAGATCATCGTCGAGAGCTTCAAGAGCAGCAACGGCCAGGGGGGCAAGGCCGAGGAGGGGCCCGGGCCGTACGTGTTGCCCGCGCGACGCAAGAGCCCTCTGGAACGCCCGTACGAGGCGACGAAGAAGGAGCAGGACGATTACGACATCTTGACCGGCATCCTCAAGGAAATGAACATCACCGATGTCAAGCAACTCTCGGAGCCGGTGCTGGACAAGATTGTCGAGAAGGCTGGCGGTGCATTCCACAAGAAAGCTCTGGAAGACATGGTCAATGGCTTTCGTCTGGTCGAGCCGGCTTTCAAGGGCGAGGTCTGGGTCGTTGCCGAGCACAGCGGCGACGGGGTCGTTCACCCGGCTACGTTCGAGCTGACCGGCAAGGCACGCGAGTTGGCCGATTCGCTCGAAACAAAGGTCGGCGTGTGCATCGCCGGCGACAACGTCGCCCACATGGCCGAGGAGTTGATTGCGGCCGGCGCCGACCACATCTACGCGATCGAACACAAGCTGCTCAAGGAGTTCGACCCCACCGCCTACCGCAAAGCGGTTTCCGACGCGATCGACAAGTACGTGCCGCAGATCGTGTTGTACGCGGCGACGCCACAGGGGCGCATGCTGGCCCCGATGGTCTCGTACCGGACCGGCTGTGGCCTGACCGCCGATTGCACGGGCCTCGACATTCGCGACAGCTCGCGCAAAGGCGACATCGGTTTGCTGCTTCAGACCCGTCCGGCTCTCGGCGGGAACGTCATGGCGACGATTCGCACGAAGAACTCCAAGAGTCAAATGGCGACGGCCCGGCCCGGCGTGATGAAGCGGATCCCAGCCGACCCCAAGCGCAAGGGCAAGGTCATCCAGCACAAGGTCGAGCTGACCGACGAGGACGTTAGTCTCGATATCATCCGGACCGAACTGGGCAGCGGCCAGGTTAATTTTGCCGCCGAGGCCATCGTCTCCGGCGGCAAAGGCATGCAAAGCCGTGACGTCTTCGACCGGCTCCTTCACATGCTCTGTTCGGAGCTGAGCAGGAAGCTGAACACCGCGGTCGAGTATGGCGCGTCCCGCGCGGCGGTCGAGCAGGGTTTTGTCGAACGCGTTCACCAGGTCGGCCAGACCGGGACCGCCGTCGGTCCGAAGCTCTACGTCGCGATCGGCATTTCGGGCGCCATCCAGCACATGATCGGCGTCGCCAACACCGAGACGATCGTGGCAATCAACAGCGACCCCAACGCGCCGATCTTCAAACAGTGCGACTACTATATCGTTGGAACCGCCGAAGACGTTGTCCCCGAGTTGGTGCAGGCTCTGGACAACGTATAAAATGCCATCGGTCCTAATGGTCCCCTCGGACTTGTTCCCTGCTTGATTGAGGAATAAAAAGTGCCGAACAACAACGAATACAACAAAGTCTCGGTTCTGGTCGTGGGCGCCGGCCCGGCCGGTCTGGCGACGGCGATCCAACTGAAGGTCCTCCGGCCCGATATCGACGTGTGCGTCATCGACAAGGCTCTCGATCTGGGAAACCACAATCTCTCGGGTGCCGTGCTCGAGAAAGAGCCGCTGCACGCGTTGCTCGACGCGGCCAAGCCCGACTGGCGTCAGACCCCTGAGGCCAAGGATGTCCTGGCCAACGTGATCGATAAAGACGACATCCTGTTCCTGCTCGGCCAGAAGATGTCATTCCACATTTTCTGGGCTCTCAAGATGGCCCGATCCATGGGCATCGGGTGGGGCCAGATGATCCACCACGGTGACTACTCGCTCTCGATCAGCAAACTCACCAAATGGCTCGGCGGCATCGCCCGCGAAAAGGGCGTGGAAGTCCTGACGGGATTTGCTGCCGATCACGTCGTGCTGGACGGCGCGGGAACCGCCGTCGGCGTCAAGCTCGTCGATCAGGGCATCGACAAGGAAGGGCACAAGCAGCCCAATTACGTCGAAGGCGAGACCGTTGAGGCGAAATTCGTCGTGCTGGCCGAAGGCTGTGACGGCCTGGTCACCGAACGGTTTGTGGAGGCCGCCGGCCTGAAGCGCGAATCGCATCAGCTCTACTCGCTCGGCGTCAAGGAACTGATCAAGGTCACGCCGCAGCAGTATGCGGACTTCTCGCGCGGCCGCGTCGTGCATGCGATGGGCTATCCGATCTGGACCCCGGTCATCGGGCCCGGCATGTTCGGTGGCGGGATCGTCTACGCCGGCGCTGAGGACCATCTGGCGGTCGGTATGATCGTCGGGCTGGACTGGAAGTATCGCAATTTCAACGCGCAGGATGCGCTGGTTCGGCTCAAGGAGCACCGCTATATCAAGCCGTTCATCGAGGGCGGCACGGTCGTCGAGGCCGGTGCCAAGATGATTCCCGAGGGAGGCTGGTACGCGGTCCCGCGCGATCCGCACACCGGCAGCATCGGCAAGGGCAACGTCATGATCCTGGGCGACAGCGCCGGCTTCGTCAACATGCTCAAGATCAAGGGGCTGCACAACGCTCTCGATTCGGGCATCCAGGCCGCCAGGGCCATTGTCACCTGCATGGACAAGCCCGAAGAGGCGGCCAGGCGATACACCGACAACGTCGAGAGTTCGAACATCGCCAAAGAGATGAAGAGCGCCAGGAATGCGCGGCAGACCATCGCCAAGTTCGGGCCGCTGCAGGGCATGCCGCTGTCGGTGCTGGGCGGCTGGCTGCCGAAGTTCAAGGTCGAGCCCGATTACGAGATGATGACGACCGCGCCCTATCGTCTCAAGCCAAATCAGAACTTCGACAAGGACACATTCACGGCGGTCGCTGCCACCGAGCATCGCGAGGAGCAGCCCTCGCACCTGACGATTCTCGACAAGACGATCTGCCAGACGAAGTGCACGCCTGTCTATGGCAGTCCGTGCATCACGTTCTGTCCCGCGGGCGTCTACGAAACCATCCACGGGGAGGTCAAGCCGGCCAACCCCTCGAACTGCCTGCACTGCAAGACCTGCCAGCGCAAATGCCCGTTCGACAACATCCGCTGGAGGGCCCCCGAAGGCGGCGGCGGCCCGCGCTACAAACGAATGTAGAGAACATCACCGAATGGCGCGAATGATGACGCTCGTCTGTGGTGCGCCTGCAAGGGCACCCTGCAGCGTGGATATCCTGTCTGTGATCGTGAAACCGTAGGATGACCCATCCGGCCATCCTACGGTTGGGAGTCCCCGAGCATTTGCCGTGTGTATCGAAGGAACTCGTCAGCATGTGCGATGACTTCCTGCACCTGCTCTTGCGTAATCTGAACAAACTCGCGGTAATCGGCACCCTGGCGCAACTCAAATGCCTCTCGCAAATACCGGCCATAGTCCACAGGGAAGGCGCCCGTCTTGATGAAATGCCGGCCGAGCAGGCTTAGTACCCCGCTGTGCTTGCTGGCTCCAAGTCCCTTGGAGGCGAGCAATGCCAACCCGCAGTAGAACATCGCATAGTAGGCGCGATTGACGGCATCGCGTTCATGTCGGGCGGCCGCCAACTCCCTCGCGGCGTTCAGTGTTTCCTGCGCCTGGTCAAGCCGATAAGCTATCAACCTGCGAGTATCTTCACTCATACAGAGCCTGTCCCTCCCTGCGAGCCGTCATGACGAGAGGCGAAGACCGAAGAGGGCTGTGCTCTATCTCATCCGTCGTGTAACAAATCGCAGAGATAACCCTGCCACACTGCAACTCGGCATCGAAACAGACGGCGATGATATCCTTGTGCATTGTCCAATCAAGCCTGGGAAGCACGACAAGCAGATCGATGTCCGACTCTTCGTCGAGATCCCCACGGGCCGCAGAGCCGTACAGGATCACTTCCACCGCCCCGAATTGACTGCGCAGGGTTCGCACCACCTGCGACAGGGCCGTCTGCTCTTCGACGCTCAATTCCATATGGCTGCTTTCGCGCGAGGCACGCTATCGACGATCACCATCGATCCACCTCAACAATATAGTCCGGGGTCGAGAGAAGGTCAAGCGACTCCTGTCCAACCCCTCGAACTGCCTGCACTGCAAGACCTGCCAGCGCAAGTGCCCCTTCGACAACATCCGCTGGACCGCCCCCGAAGGCGGCGGCGGACCCCGCTACAAACGAATGTAGAAACCATTGAGAACCAGCAAGGCCTACGTTGACCCCGCCGGTGTCTTGTATTGGCAGCGCCGATTTCGCACCCTTGCCTCTCAATGCTTGAGCTCTTGCAGGCTTACTGCGGAGAACCCTCCAGCAGCTTCTCTGTCTCTGCGTCCTTTTGTGCCTTGAACTCGGACCTCTGTGCCATGCTCTCGGGGCCGAACATGTCTTCAAACCCCATTTGACTCAGGTAGACTCTGCCAGTCACATCAATGTTGAGGCATGAGGTGTTGATCGAGCCGTGAGTGAAGCAGCGAACTAGGGGAACCACATCGCCGAAGACTTTCACCTGGGCGATCTTCCAGTCCCGGTGAGTCACGCCCGAGCTACTCCTGAAAGGCGGCCGACCCATCGAGAATTCGTATGCGTAACTACAGGGAAGTCTTGGATCATTGTACCGATCGAGCACGGTGGAACTCACGGGATTGTGAGGGCACAGAAGCGTTTCTTTGCTCACATAATCAGGAACGAGATCCGAGAGCCAGGCAGGCAGCGTGCCTTTGTCCTTCTCGTATTTCTTGATGGCAGCGTAGATCTTCTGCAGGTTTGCCGCGCACGGCTGCATCGACTCCGGTATTTCCAGATTCCTCCGGGGTATCGAATACTTGTAAGCAGCGCTTTCCAGCACCGACTTGGCGGGTTTGGGCCTCCTGGTCTCCAAAGAGGAACCCAACTTAGCCCCTCGCTGGCGCAACATTTCCACGACGTTGACGCGATTCTGGTCCACGGCCTCGTCGAGCGGTGTCCGGTTCCATTTATTCAGGGCGTTGACATTGGCGCCCTTGGAGATGAGAAATTCCACCACACGGATACGGTTGTAGTAGGCCGCCAGGTGCAAGGGTGTAGCCGCCCACCGGTCATCCATGGCATTGACATCCGCCCCCTTTGAAACCAAAGACTTCACCAACTCCAAGTTGTTGGTTTTTGCCGCTGCGTGCAGCGAGATCGCGGAAGCTTGCTCTGAGACCGCAGGCGCCTCCTCCCGGGCGCCACGGCGGCTCAACAATTCGGCGATCTCTCTGTGGTCTCCCTTCCTGGCATACCACAGGGGCGTCGCCCCCTGGAGGTCTGTGGCATTCACGTCAGCGCCCTTGGCGAGAAGCAGTTCCACGATGTCCTTTTTCCCGGCGGCCGAAGCCTTATGGAGCGGCGTCAAACCTTGCCGTTCCTTGGCTTCGATATTCGCTCCCTTGTCGAGCAGGTATTGCACCAGTTCCTTTTGGCCGGACTCAACTGCTTCATGCAAGAACGTCTTGTCTTCTCTCGCCTGCCCTTGCCTGTTGACATCAGTACCCTCACTAAGAGCCAGTTCAACCGGCTCCTTAAGACCAAGAGACGCCCCGACTGCCGCCAATCGCGGAGGCATGCTTCCTCCTTTTGCCAACACAAGGTTGACTATGTCCCTCTTACTTTCCCACCAGAGTCTGGCCGCTTCTACCTTATCCTTGCCGGGCTCGATGGAGTTGACGGCCGACATCATGTTCCATTCGAGCGCCGAAAGCACATTGGTGCCCGGTTCTTTGCCGGCTTCGATATCTGCACCCATGTCTATCAGCAGCCTGACCATTGCGCTGTCACCTAATTGTACGGCCACCCGCAGCAGCGGCAACGGGCTGTTCATCTGTCTGGCGTTGATGTCGGCGCCCCTGTCAATGAGCAACCTCGCTGCCTCGTGCTGACCGCCGATCACCGCAAAGAAGAGCGGTGTCGTGTCGCGGTCCCATCTGGCGTCGACATTTGTGCCTTGGTCCAGGAGAGTCCGCAGCTTATCCACGTCACCCAGATAAGCAGCCGCATGGATGGCAGATACTCGCGCGCCTTTTTCTACGAGAAGTCTGAAAATCTCCTTCCCTTGAGGTCTCAGGGAGTAGAGCACAGCGAGATCGACCGGCGTGTCACCCTCCTGGCTCTTTATGTTGAGGTCGGCCCCGCTGGCAATGAGCAACTCCACGATGTCTTTGTGACCGTTCATGACGGCGTAATGCAGCGCCGTCATGCCCATCGTTTCGAGCCGACTGGTGTCCTTGGCATTCACGTCGGTGCCGTTGGCAATGAGCGTTTTGGCCGTCGCGATGTCACCGTTGCGAGCCGCTTCATGGAGCGGCGTCGACCGCGGGGTTGGTGATCTGGTGGGGGCCTCTGTCTGTGCGCGAGAGGTCAGCACCAGAGCGGTTGGCACCGTCAGAAGTGTTGCGAAGAGAATGGCGCCTGCGCCTGTCAAACTCGGACGTCGGTAGAATCTCTTTCCTGGCTTCAGCATGGTTCTTATCCTTTCCTCGATGTTCTTGACCGGACCGGCTACGGCCAGCGAGGGAACCGCCTGGGCGGCTTCCTGGGCCTGGATCAGCACATTGACGATGACACTGCTGTAGTCTTTGGGCTTGGCGTCGAGATAAGCGATGGCCATTTCGTCACAGCATTTCTCGCGTTCCCAGCGGATCTTGCAGTTGGCCCACCAAACCAACGGGTGGAACCAGAAGGCCGCTTGGGCGATGACCTGGAGGAGATTGACGGCTGCGTCCAGTCGGACGATGTGACTGAGTTCATGGGCGAGGACGTCTCGTCGATGCTGGGGATTCTGGATGGAGAGAAACCCAGGTGGAACGTAGATGCTCCCCCGCAGCAGACCCCACACGAAGGGCTGGCCCACGCCTTCCATGATCCAGATTCGCGGCATATTTCGGACCGGGTACACGCCCAGAAGGTTCGCTATGTCCCTCTCAAAATCCGGTGGGAGGGGCCGACGAGTTCTGCGCAGCCAGTAATGGCCGCGCACGGCCCGTAGGAGGTTCATCATAAGATAGGTTCCCGCGCCGGCGATCCAGAGCAGTCCCACCCATCCGGATGTTGAGAGATGACGCGGACGGGGAGGCGGGACGGGAGGCAAGGCCGTGGGTTCCGGCCGCTGCGAATCGCGAGTTTCAACGGGGGCCGGGCCGGAGAAGGCGGGATGCTCGCCCCTCCATACGGGCGGTGCCAACATGGACGGGACCATCTCCGACACGGCCTGGGGCAGGATCTTCAGCGGCACCGTGAAGAACGGCGGCACCAGGCATTTGGCCAGGACGATCAGCCAGAGCAGGTAGCGAATGTGCGCAGTCTTGTGTCGCAAGGCCCACGTTGCGGTGGCCACCACGAGGGTCAGTACGGCGATCTGCCAGCTTTGCGCGGCCAGATAACGCACAACCTCGTTCAGGAGGGCGTCCATCGTCGGCATCTCCACAATCGGTGTTCTGCTACGACTTGTCGATCAGGTTCTTCAACTCCTCAATGTCCTTGGTATTGATGCGGCCTTCCCTCGCCAGGAAGTGCATCAGGGGCTTCGGATCGCCGCCGAAGAGCCGGTCGAGGAAGTCCAGGACCGTTCGCTTGACGACCTGCTCGCGGTGGACCGCCGGGACGAAGACATGGGCTTTGCCTTCGCTTTTGTGCTGGAGGTAGCCTTTTTCCTCGAGGCGGCGCAGCAGGGTCTGCACGGTCTTGTACGCGATCTTCCGCTCCGGCGGCAGGGCCTCGCAGACGCCCTGAACGGTGGCCTCCTCGAGCTGCCAGACCAGCCGCAGGATCTCGGTTTCCGCCGGACTCATCGCACGCAAGTGCTCCTTGGTCATAGCCATCTCCTCTTACAAATGTCAGATATTAGCATCGTACAAATGTAAGACTTGTCAACAGAAAAAACGAGAAATCTTTCGAAGACACCTGCCGTTGCCCGGAAGACGTCCAAAATCACCCCCGTTGGGTTGCTGGTGGGGGGCTTGTTGCAGAAAAGCAGCGAATCGCGTAGAATCCCCGCGTCGGCCCCGGCTCCGGCCGCCTGGGGGACGGGATGGATGTCTGCCGGGTTGCCATGCCCAAGGGGAGATTCCTTCATGGTCACGCCGGCGGGCGGCGTACAGCGACTTCCTTGAAAAGAGGTGTGAATGGCCAAGAAACCGAAAGCCAAGCTGATCATCGACGGACGCGAACTCGAACTCGACATCATCGAGGGTACCGAGGGCGAGCGCGCGATCGACATCACCAGACTGCGGGCTGAGACCGGCTACATCACGATGGACCAGGGCTATGCGAACACGGGCAGTTGCCTGAGCAACATCACGTTCATCGACGGAGAGAAGGGCATTCTGCGCTACCGCGGCTACAACATCGAAGACCTTTGCGAACACTCTACGTTCACGGAGGTGTGCTACCTGCTGCTGCATAACCGGCTGCCGACCCTGGAGCAGCGGGAGAATTTCTCTCGCCTGCTCAACGAGCACTCGCTGCTGCACGAGGATATGCGCCATCTCTACAACTTCTTCCCGGGCGACGCGCATCCCATGAACATCCTCGGCACGATGGTCAACGCGATGAGCAGCTTCTATCCGAATGTCGATCTGCTGTCGATGCGCGACAACATCGACATGACGGCCACGCGTCTGATCAGCAAGATCCGCACCACCGCCTGCTATGCCTACAAGAAGAGCATCGGTGAGCCGGTCGTCTATCCGAAAAAGGAACTGAAGTACTGCGAGAACTTCCTGCGGATGATGTTCTGGTCGCCCGTGAACAACTACGAACTGCGGGAGGACCACGTCCGGGCGCTCAGCGTGCTGCTGATCCTTCACGCCGATCACGAGCAGAACTGCTCGACCTCGACGGTTCGTCTGGTGGGCAGCGCGCACGCCAATCTGTATGCGTCCATCTCGGCCGGTATTTCCGCCCTGTGGGGTCCGCTTCACGGGGGAGCGAATCAGGCGGTCATGGAGATGCTCAGCAAGATCCAGCGTCACGGCGGGAAGATCAAGAAGTACATCGACATGGCCAAGGACAAGGAATCCAGTTTCCGACTGTCCGGCTTCGGTCACCGCGTGTACAAGAATTACGATCCTCGCGCGAAGATCATCAAGAAGATCTGCATGAAGATCCTCGAAGAGGAGGCGGCGCATCAGCCCTTGCTGGACATCGCGTTGCGGCTGGAAGAGGCGGTGCTCAAGGACGAGTACTTTATCAGCCGCAAGCTGTATCCGAATGTCGATTTCTACAGCGGCCTGGTCTACACGGCCCTGGGGTTCCCGACGAATATGTTCACCGTCCTCTTCGCTATCGGCCGCATGCCCGGCTGGATCGCCCACTGGAAGGAGATGGTCCGCGACCCGAAGGCGCGGATCGGCCGGCCCCGGCAGATCTACACCGGCATGCGCGAACGCCAGTACGTGCCCATCGAGGAGCGCACGTAGGGGCCTGGTGACATCGTGTGGAGACCGACATGATTGAATTGCTCAGGAATCGCCGGAGTATTCGCCAGTATCTCGACCGCCCGATCGAGCCCGAGAAGATCGAGCGGCTCAAGGAGGCGGCGCTGCGAGCGCCGTCCTCGCGGAACATCGATCCGTGGGAGTTCATCTTCGTCGACGACCGCGAACTGTTGGCGAAGCTAGCGATGTGCAAGCCCCACGGGGCCGGCTTTCTGCAGGCCGCTCCATTGGGAATCGTCATCTGCGGCGACAGCACGCAGAGCGACGTCTGGATCGAGGACTGCTCGATTGCTTCGATCCTCGTGCAGATGGCGGCACAGTCGCTGGGATTGGGCAGTTGCTGGATTCAGGTGCGACAGCGAATGCACGACGACCAGGTCAGTTCCGAGCACTACATTCAGAAGCTCCTGGGCATACCCGAGCACATCAAGGTTGAGTCCATCGTCGCGGTCGGCTATGCGGCCGAGCGGAGAATACCCCTGCGGGCCGACGAACTGAAGACCGCGAAGGTGCATGTCAACCGGTTCTGAGGCCGGATTGAAAACCGGTCATTCGATCACCACCTCCTGCACGCCGGCCGACCACTTCTCGTCGAGGACGATCTCGATTCGGAGTGCGTCGGTTTCGAGGGGTTCAAACGTCACCGCATTGAAGGTGTCCTTCCGGGTGCCATAGGAGTCAGCCGTGCGCACGGGTTGGAAGCTGCCATCGGCATCGCGATAGAGCACGTGCCAGGATTGCGGCACGCGGCAACCGCCGTGATCGCTGTCGTCGAACCAGTAAACCTTAACGCCGGAGACCCTCTGCTTCCGGTCCCACTCGAATTGAAGCCACTCCTTCGTGTTCTTGTGCGGCCAGAAGTCCAGTTGCCCCGCCGAGGCGTCGGCAGAGTTGGCCGGTACGCTCTGGTCTTTGATCGCGTCCAGCGACTTGTGCACGAACGAAGCGGTTGTCTTGCTGGTGTAGGCCAGCGTATCGGCCGGCTCCGGATAGGCGGCCTGCGGCACGCGGGCCGGCCAGACGGTCATCGGGCTGCGCCCCCGATGGGCCCAGGCGTAGTAAGGAATCGCGGTGAAGTCCCGCTCTCGTGTCAGGACGATGTCTTCGTCAAGCGTGCGTTTGGCAGTGCGGGCCTTACCCGTGACCACTGTGACACCGCCCAGCAGATCGGGGCGGTGTTGGATCTTGAGTTTGGCATCATCCGGGATCACCAGGCTCCGTACAGCCGCGTCGTTGTCATGTCCTTCCAAGCAGTAAACCAGCGGGCCGCGCTGGAGGGCCACCTTGCCCCGGTCGGCCTTCACGGCGTCGTGAGCGATGATCCGGCGAACCGGCATCGGCAGACGTAACGCAATCGTATCGCCCTTGTCCCATCGCCGTTCGATGCGGGCATACCCTCGCACGACCGGCGGCGAGATGCGTTTGCCATTTACCTCCAGCCTCGGTTCGTCCTTCACGGATTCCACGAATCGGTACAAGTCGCTGGGGACGGCCTCGTTGCGGGCCCAGCCCGGGATGCGGACGCAAACCGAGAATGTCTCGCTCTCCTGCGGCTCGACGTGGATCGTGACCTTGCCTTCCCACGGATACTCCGTCTCTTGCGTGATGGTCACCGTGTTGCCGGTGGTCTGGATCGTGGCGCTTCCGCCGACGAACAGATTCACATAGAGGTCGCGATCCTTGTGGGCATAGACATAACCGGGGACCGATGGGATGAACCGTGCCACGTTTGAGGGGCAGCAGGCGCAGGCGAACCAGGGACTGCGCTCGTCTCCTTCCGCCGATTCCAGCACGTTGGGATAGAAGAAGCGGTCACCCTGCATGGAAACGCCGGACAGCGCGGCGTTGTACAGCGTGCGTTCGAGAACGTCGATGTACTTGCCGTCGTCGTGCATGAGGAACATGCGGTGGTTCCAGTAGACGTTCGCGATCGACGCACAGGTCTCGCAGTAGGCAGTCCGGTTGGGCAGCTCATACGGTTCGCTGAAGCCCTCGTTGCCTCCGCTGGCCCCGATTCCGCCGGTGACATAGAGCTTGGTCCCGACAGCATCGCTCCAGATTGCGTCGATGGCCCGAATGTAGTCCATATTACCGGTCAGGGCGGCGACGTCGGCCATGCCGGTGTACAGGTAGGCGGCGCGGACCGAGTGTCCCACCGCCTTTGTTTGCTCGGTCACCGGCTTGTGGTCCTGCGCATATTCGCCGTAGAGTCCACCGTTGCCGTCGGGTCCGCGCCGACCGGTGCGGCCGCGCTGATCGAGGAAGAACTTGGCCTGATCGAGGTACTTCTCGTTGCCGGTGGCGCGATAGAGTTTGCACAGGGCGATCTCGATCTCTTCGTGTCCCGATGGATCGGTGCGCTTGTCCGGCGCAAACGTGTCACAGATGAGGTCCGCGTTGTCGGTGGCGATTTTCAGGAAGGACGAATCGCCTGTAACCTGGTAGTGGGCGACGGCCGCTTCGTACATGTGCCCGACGCAGTATTGCTCGTGCATCGATTGGATGTTGGTCCATCGTTTCTCGGGCTGTCTTTCGGGAATCGAGTAGAAGGTGTACAGATAGCCATCTTCCCACTGTGCCTTGCCCATAACCGCAATCAGTTTGTCGAGGTAGAGCCTCATCATGGTGTCAGGGCTGACCTGGAGCGAATAGGCGGCTCCCTCCATAACCTTATAGACATCGGAGTCGTCGAAGCAGATGCCTTCGTGTTTGCCCTCCCGCAGACCGGCGGCCTTCTCGAAATTGCGAATGCGGCCGGTTTCCTCGCATTTTTCAAACGCATACGGAATCGTCACGGTGCGGCTGGTTTCCAGGCGAGGCGTCCAGAAACCGTCGTCGATGTGAACGTGATGGAATGGGACGGGCTTGACGGGGTAGTCCCGCTCGAGCTTGGTCTGGTCCCGACCGGTGGCGTCCGATGTGGCCGAAAGTCCGAGTAGGATGACAGACAGGTACAGACCGGCGATACTTCTTGTTTGATGTGACATTGCGACCTTCCTTTACCATGAGGGTAATCACGAACAAATCGAGGATCTGATCATACCCGCTGGGAGGATTCGTGCAACCCCGCAGGGTGGTGTTGCCGACCCCCATCGAAGGTCACGCGGATTATCGGGCGAGTTGCCAGAGCGAATGCGGAGGCCGTTTGCCGTGATTTCGGGCATCAGGACAACAGCGGGACGGGGAACCCTCTTGCAGGACGAGAGGGTCGTGAGATACTACAGTGAGGCGTGGCAGCAGCGATGCGATGGCAGACTCAGAGGGTGAAACTTCTACGATTCCTTGGGAGAGGACTTCTGCTCGGTGCCTTTGGTCTCCCCGCCTTCGGCCTTCTCCGCCTTCTCCTTCTGGATGGCGTCGTAGATCTCCCGGCGATGGACGGGGATGTGCTTGGGTGCGTTGATGCCCAATCGCACCTTGTCCCCGCGGACATCGACGATCGTGATCTCGACGTCATCGCCGATCATGATGGATTCATCTCTTTGTCTGCTCAGAACCAACATCGTTAACTCCTTTTGTCGGCTGGTTTTACAGTGTTCCCTACGTAAAGCAGTATTTCTGTGTTCGTTTTGTTGACTCTCTGCATCGTCAGACTGCCATGGCGACGCCGCCATGCGCTGGTCCCGTATCCTCCCAACAGGGGGTAAGGACATCTATATGTCGGTCAATTAGGCGGGCAAAACCAAAGAATTCTGTTTTTCTTTGGTCTCAGAGGGATATACAGAGGGGTGGCTGTGCGTAAAAGACGGTAGGATAAGGGGTTACAGGCCTGGAAAACGACAGAAAAAAGGGAATTGTCCATCGATTATCAGGCGCTACCGTGCTGCCGCCAGTAGTCGTACTGGATGGCCAGCCAGTAGCCGATCACTGAACCGATGGCCCCAAGGGCCACGATCTGCACGGGCAGGAAGGCGAAAATCGCGTGCGGAAAGTAGGCCGCCGGCTGGGTTTCGGCAAACTTCTGGACGGTGTCGGACCGGTAATAGGCCATCGTGGCAAAAGGGACTACAAGAGTGGTGGCCAGGGTGGTCCAGGCATAGGACAGATCGAAGAGCTTCTTGATGACGAACCCGGCTACGGCAAAGGCTGCAATCCCGGCGAAGACGATCTGACCTTTCGGAGGTTGAGCGGCCGGCGCTTTGCCCGACGTGGGCAGGCCCTGCGCAAAGACTCCGAAGAAGAAGATGGAAAGGAGAACCGCCACGACCAGCGCGAGTAGACCGATAACCGCGGCATTGGATTTGAAGCAGCTCTGAAGCTTGGCAAGGCCGGCCTTGGAGGTCTGGTTGGCACTGATGCGCTGGGCGACCAAAACACCGGCAAACCCTGCCGCGACGATCAACAGCCAGTAGACCGGCTCGAATAGGAGGGACTGGACCAGTCCTTGCCTTGCCTGGGCGGTGGTGTGCGATTGGGTCAGCGACAGCATGGGGCCGGAGCGAATGGCCCACGCAGCGAGGCCGAAGGGTACCGCCAGGACCCCGATCTCCCGGCCGTGAGGCCAGGCTACGAAGAAGCTGACAGCGCCGACGGCAAAACTCAGCGCACCGAGCAGCAGAGTGCCGACGAAACCGATATCGCTCGACCGGACCGGGGACATGGGATCGTCCGGAGCCGCCAGAGGCCAGGCGAGGACGCCGATAATCACGATGCCCAGTGCAATGACTGCCCCGATGCGTAGCTTGTTAATCCAAGACAACTCCATAGTTACATCTCCTAAGACCGTGCTGAAGGTATCACCGAAAAGCCGTTGCGTCAATCTTGCTTTTGCGGGCGGTATGCCGGAGAGGGACGGGACTGTCACAACAGGGCGACCGTCTGAAAGGGATCACGGCGGGCCGGTGACAACCGAACAGCAACGGCGTCAGCGTGCCCGAGCGGACGGCGAGTGCATTCCTTCGCATTTTTTTTCCTTTTTTGATGTCATTTTTATTGGCCACAGGACGCTGCGGCGATAGCATGGCCGATATGTAAAGGTGTATGCTTTCTTCCCTCGAAGTCTACTCCTTTTTCACAAGCAGAGGGAAAGCGCATTACAGGCCCGCTGGGCCTAAGGAGAAGAGCAAGTGGGTACAGGCACGGTAAAATGGTTCAACGCGGATAAGGGATACGGATTCATCACTCCGGATGATGGTGGCGACGATCTGTTCGTGCATCACTCCGAAATCAGGACCGAGGGCTACGCCACTCTGGACGAAGGCCAAAAGGTGGAGTTCACAGTCGGCCAAGGCAAGAAGGGCCCGTGCGCGACCAACGTAATCCCCGGCTGATTGTCAGCAAGACCGTAGAGTCTGGAAGGCTCTGCCTGGCGGCAGAGCCTTTTTCATTTCCCGCCGCATCGCTCCTTTCGGTTTCTGCTCCGCCTCACGCCGTCCGCGTCCGCGATTGTATTGCAGAGACACCCGCGAAACATCCGAAAGAGACCACGGGGGACCCTTTTGCATGGAAAGGACAACAGAATGCCGGCGACTATCGCTCATATGGTGATTGCCCACAAAACGCTGAACCGTCTCCAGGAAAGCGGCGTGGAGTCTCTGGCCGCCTTTGCGAGGATGCTCGACAACAAGGAGAAGCTCTATCAAGCATACATGAATCTGGGCAGTATCGGGCCGGACTTGTACTACTACGCGAACATCGCCCGCTCGGCCAAGGACATGCTGATGGACGGTTTCGTCCAGGCGGCCGGCGTGACGCCCTGGTCCTATCACCTGCATTCCTGTCGGCCGAATGAGTTTCCGCTGAATCTCTGTGAGGTGCTGTTCAGCGACGCGGTGCGCGAAGGAGACGAGGTTCTCCTGGATGATGACGATATGCGGAAGCTCGCGTATATCGCGGGACATCTGACGCACATCGCGGCCGATCAGATCCTTCATCCGCTGGTCAATCGGATCGCCAAGCCCTACTACCGGGATGGCAAGAACCGCAGGAAGCATCAGGAGTGCGAGGTCTTTCAGGACTACTTTCTCTATGAGGAAGTCTACCGCGACGAGCGGCTCAAGCAGAAGGGCCGAGCCCGGGCGAAGTACGATTTCTTCGAGCAGAAGTTCAACCAGTGGGTGGACTGTGTCCCCAAACACACCACCGGGCGAAACACGGAGGACTGGTTCCGCTACTTCCTCCAGCGGGGGTTCGTTCAGGTCTACGGAGCATTTCCTTCGGAGGATACGATCGAGAGTTCAGTAGACAACCTGCTGCTGGTTCTGCGGACCTGCCGGACTGTGGGCCCGTACAAAAAGGCCGCGGAGGACTATGAGAAGCGAGGACGCGACTCGAAGATGTACCAGGAATACATCCTCGAATCGGACTACATGGGTCACTACGACCAGGCCGTTCGCCTTTCCGCCGTCTACATCACCGCGCTCCATGAGGTCTATGAGGTCCTGAAATCGGGCGGGGATATTTCCGAGAAGAAGAACAGGTTCCTGAAAGTCGTCAGCAGCGCCGACCTGTCCTGCCCGCTGGAGACGAAGATTCTCGACAAGGCCTGCGCCGCACTGTCGGGCACGGGGGCGAAAAGACACCGGTATGCGACGGTTGTGGCAAAGGCATAGGGCCAGGGACGCTCGTTCGAGGGAGGGAGGCTTTTCCGGCGACTCCAGGCCGTGCGGATTCGGGTTCATGCTTTCGTCCAACGGTAGGGCCGATTAGAATGCCCCGGTTTTTCGGAGACATCCGAACGGATGTGCAAGGCTTTGCTGGAGTGCAGGTGAACGGCGATGTACGCGTTGGGAGCCATTGTCGTCTCGCTGCTGGCCCTGGTGGTGTTGCTGCGATTCGGCGTCAAGATTGGTCTGTCGCTGGTGGTGGCTGCCGGCGTGCTGGCGGTCTTGCTCGGTGTGACGCCGCAGGCGATGTGGGGGCGGTTGGTGGACGAGTGGACGAACAAGGCGCTGACACAGACCACCCCTTATCTGTTTGCGTCGCTGACGAGCCTGCTGCTGCTGGTCAACGTCGTGGGGGAAGCGATGGGGCAGATTGGGCTCTCGTCGCGTCTGGTCCCGGCGATGCAGGGACTGTTCCGCAGCCGTCGGGTGGCGCTGGCAGCAATTCCTTTGATGATGGGAATGTTGCCGACGCCGGGAGGGATCATGCTCTCGGCGCCGATGGTGCGGGAAGCGGGCGACAAGATCGGTGTCGACCGCAGTCGCCTGGCGGCGATCAACTTCTTCTTCCGCCATCAGTGGGAGCCGGTCTGGCCTCTGTTTCCGGCCATCCCGCTGATCCAGGGCATGCTGGGTGTCTCAGCCGGGCGACTGCTCGCTCATCACATTGTCCTGACTGCTGCGGGAATCGTCAGCGGAATTGTGTTTCTGCTGCTGGCCGGGATTCCCCCTCGACAGCGCGAACACACGGAAGCAAGGGCTGGCCTCCGCTTGCACACCAGGGACTTCGTCCATGCTTTCTGGCCGATTGCATTCACGGCCATTCTGTACATTGTGCTGGATGTGCCGCCGGCGATTGCGATCTTCCTGGCGATTCTTGGCCTGCTCCTGCTGCATCGGGTCTGCGTCCGACGGTGGGGCGGGATCTTCAAAGCGGCCAAAGAGCCTGACATGGTCCTGCTGTTGTTTGGAGCATTGTGGTTCAAGCTGAATCTGGAGGCCGGCGGTGCGGTCGGCAGCGTGGTCGACTTCTTCGCCCAACTGCATATGCCCGCGTCGTTGATCGTATTTCTGCTTCCGTTCCTGGTAGCCGCCAGTACCGGCGTGACGATGGGGACGGTGGCGATTACCTATCCATTCCTGATGGCTTATATCACGCAAGGGGGGCAGACGAATCTGGGGCTGGAGACGCTGGCGTTTGCCGGTCTGCAATTCGGCCTGTCGATCAGTCCGATTCACTTGTGCCTGGCGCTGTCGGCCAGCTACTTCCACACGCCTCTGGCACGCATTATCCTCCGTGTCCTTCCGCCGGCGCTGTGCATTGCGGCCGCCGGCTTCCTGATGGCACTGTCCGCTTTCTGAGACAACGACGGCTCAGCGGATGCGGATCGAGCCGACGTTCGTGCGGAGCGTGACATCTCCTTCGGCGTTGCCGATTGTGGTCTTGATAGACTTCTGGATCTTTCCGGTGATGGTCAGTGGGCGGTCGGTGTCGATGGAGCCAACGTTGACAGAGGCGGCCAGCCGTGCGGACATCTCGGTCGGGCCCGTGAGGTCCACGTTGCCCACATTGGTGGCGGCAGTGATGTTCAGTGCGGCCGGAGCGTCCGCCGCATACGTCGCATGGATATCGCCCACATTGGTGTGAAGGTCCGCGTCGTCACGCAAGTCGGTGCAGCGGATGGCACCGACATCGGTCTTGGCGGCCACGCGATCGCTGAAACCCGTCACCTGGATGTCGCCCACATTGGTCGTGCAGTCAAGAGCCAGGCGGGCGGGGGCGGCGATCGTGAAGTCGACCGCCAGTTGGTTGCGGCCGAAGTTCGAGGGCTTGTCCGCCTTGATGACGAGGATCCGGCCGGACTGTTCGGCAACGATCTGCACCTCGTCGACCAAGACCTGGGCCTCCTCTTCCGTCTTGGCCTTGACCGTGATCTCGGCGGTGATTCGCACCTCACTAACGTCGGAGCTCTCGAGCCGAATGGTTCCCACGTTGGTGCGGATGTCCAGGCCGGTCACGTCTGCCACGGGAACGGTCAGGTTCGCGGTCCGCTGGGCCTTGGCCCGATAATCGCCCTCCACGCTGACGCAACATCCGACGAAAAGCGCCATGAATGCGAGCGTGCCGACAACACCGATCCTGGCCATGCGAGTATCTCCGATTTCAGGTTTCTCCGGAACCGATACAACCCTTCAGTCGCTGCCGTGGGGCGATTATTGCACCCGGATTGGAGGTTTTCAAGGCGGAAGCTGGTTTTGGTTTGACCCCGCGACGGCTCGCCGGTATGGTCTGGAACCATTGTCGAAAGGGGAATGGATCGCAAAATGTTGGAGGTTTCAATGCCGCACCTGATTCTGAACGGTGAGTACCGACCCATTCTGAACCTGCGACAAACGGAGCAGGCCATCAAGTTCGTCAAAGACTTCTTCCAGGACCACCTGGCGGCGGCGTTGAATCTCCAGCGGGTCTCGGCGCCGCTGTTTGTAAGGAAGGGCTCCGGCGTCAACGACGACCTGAACGGCGTGGAAGCCAAAGCCACGTTCCGGATCAAGGACGACGGCTACAGCGAGGCGGAATGCTTGTTCTCCCTGGCGAAGTGGAAGCGGATGGTGCTGGCCGATTACGGGTTTGGCCCCGGCGAAGGGCTGTACACCGACATGAACGCCATCCGGCCGGACGAGGAGTGCCTGGATAACCTCCACTCGGTCTATGTCGATCAATGGGACTGGGAACGCGTCATCCGCGAGAGCGAGCGAAACCTCGATTTTCTGAAAGACATTGTTCGGGCCATCTACGCCGTGCTGCGTCAGACCGAGACGGTCGTCTGCGAGCGATACCTCCACATCGAGCCGATGCTGCCGGAAGAGATCGCCTTCGTGCACAGCGAAGATCTGCTGGAGCGCTGGCCCAATCTGGGGCCGCGTCAGCGGGAGGACCGGATCACACAGGAGCGGGGGGCGGTCTTCGTCATCGGCATCGGGGGTATGCTGGCTGATGGCACTGTGCACGATGGACGCGCGCCCGACTACGACGACTGGGTGACGCCGACGGGTGCCCGCACCCGGGGGCTCAACGGCGACATTCTGCTTTGGTATCCGCTGCTGAACCGGGCGTTTGAGATCAGCTCGATGGGGATTCGTGTAGACAAGCGCAGTCTGCTCCAGCAACTGGAGATTCGCGGGGCCCTGGAACGTTGCCAGTATGAATGGCACAAGCGCCTGCTGGCGGGTGAGCTGCCCTTGAGCATCGGGGGTGGCATCGGCCAATCGAGACTGTGTATGTTCTTCCTGCGCAAGCTTCACATCGGCGAGGTTCACGCCAGCGTCTGGCCGGCCCAGATGGTTGCGAAGTGCCGTGCGGCGGGCATCACGCTGTTGTAGTCCTCGCTCGATTCAACCCGCAAAGAGAAGAGGGGATGGCTTTCGGGCCATCCCCTCCACGGTTCTTCATCGGGGATGTCGTGCGGCTGTCAGGGCAGCGGGATCTGCTCGGGCTGGACCTTGGAACTCTTGATCTCCGCGGCGGCGCCGCTGTCATCGGCCTTCCGCTGCAACCGCTCGATGGCGGAGAGAAGATCTTCGGTCTGGCTCTCACTGCTGCTCTGCATTTCCTGGATTCGTTTCTGAAGGCCGGTCTGGGCGTCTTTCAACTGCACGAGTGAATCGCCCAGAGATTGCACGTCCTGGCGAACCGTCTCCTCGAACTGCGCCTGTCGTTGCGATTTCGCATCGAGCAGGGTGTTCAGATCGTTGAGGCTGCTCTGCAAGGTCCCCTGGAGCTTCATGACCCGCTCTTCGAGGGAGGCGATGCCGGTGGCTATTGCTTCGACGTTTGCCTGAGCGGCGTCGAAGCGTGTCAGCCACTGCTGCTGGCCTTGGGCGATCTCGGTGAGTCTGGCGGCCAGTTCCTGGCGGTTGGTCTCGAAGGCCCGTTCGAGCTTGCCCTGATTCTCGCCGACTTGGACAACTTCCCTCGCGACCTGCGTTGCAGTGGCCGTGATGGTCTCAAGATGGCTTGCCACCTGCTGCTGGCCCGCGGTCACTGTCGAGAGCTCCGAGGCAATCGCCCGTTGGCCGGCCTGCAAGGCCTCGGCCTGCTGCAATTGGCGATCATGTTCTGCCAGGACATCCAGTGCGACCTGGGTGGTCGTCGCGCCGATTGTATCGAGGCTGTCTCGAATCTGCTGCTGGTTCTGTTCTGCCGCATCCAGCCTGGCGACGAGTTGCTGGTGGTTGGCCTGGATTGCCTGTGCCTGTCCGATCTGGGTCTCGTGGACGGTCAGGACGTCCAAGGCCGTCTGGGTTGCGGTGGCAGTGATCGTGTCCAGACCTTCGCGGATCTGCTGCTGGCCCTGTGCGGTTGCGTCGAGCTTGGCGACAAGCTGTTGCTGGTTGGCCGCGATGGCCTGACCCTGGCCGGCCTGTGCGTCATGGATGGCCAGTACATCCAGGGCCACTTGTCCCGTCGTCATGGTCAACGTGTCCAGGCCGCTCTGCATCTGCTGCTGTTCTTGTGACAGAGAGACCAGTTGACTGTGGAGCGATTCACTGCGATCGCGCAGGGCCTGGTTCAAGGTTTGTTGTCCCGAGGCGAGCTGCTGCGTCTCGGCGGTTAATCTGTCGATGCCGGCCTGCATCGCCTGCTCCATCTCGCCCTGCCGGTTGCCCATGGCCAGCACGGCCAGCGCGCTCTGGTTTGTTGTGGCGGTCATGGTGTTCAGGCCGGTCTGGATCATCCGCTGACCGTCCGCCAGGGCGCTCGCGTGCGCCATAAGTCTCTCGTTGCTGGCCTCAACGTTCTCGTGCAGGGCGCTCATTTCCTGGGACACGGAAGAGATGGTATTCGTCATCGCAGTGGTCTTGGCGTCCAGTGCGCCGATGCTGTGCCGGAGATCGTTCTGACCTTCGGCGATCGCCGTCAGGTTCTCCGTGCTGTTCGCAACGGTCTGTTGCAGGGCGGTCTGCCCGGACGCCACGGTTGCCAGGTCGGCCAGAAGTCTGTCCGAATTCTCACGCAGACTCTCGATGGTATTGCTCATTTCCTGATGGCAGTTCGCCAGATTCGTCAGGCTGGTAGCGACGGCATCGCTGTTCGTCCGCAGTGTTTGTTGTATGGCATCCTGGCCGGCGACCAGCGTGGCGGTGTTGACCTTGACGGTCTCGTGCAGCACAGCCTGCGCGTTGCCCAACGCCGTCACGTCGGCGGCGACCGTCTGCGTGAGAGAACGAAGATCGCCCAGCTCACCTCGAAGCTGCCCCTGGTGTGTCGACAATGCGGCGAGGTTTCCGGCCAGTTCCTCGTGGCTGGCTTCAGTGAGTCTCTGCAGGGCCTCCTGTTTCGCCGTGACTGTGGCGATCAGGTTGGCCAAGTTCTGGTCGGCCTGCTGAAGCTGCTGAATACCGGCGTGCGTCTGTTGCTGGCCGCTCGCGACGGCGGTGATACTCTCGACAAGCTCCTTTTTGTGGTTCTGGATGAGCTGATGGAGTGTCGCCTGGTCTCGCGCGACGGTGCCCACCGTGGCGTTGGTGCGCTGTGCGATATCGGCGACGTGCGCGATGCCGTCTCGTAGAGACGCCTGGTTGTCCGCAAGCTGGGCAAGCCTCGCGGTCACTTTCTGGTCGTTCGCGACCACGGTCTGGCGAAGCTGAGCCTGCTCATTCTGGACGGCGGCGAGCCGGGCATCGGTGTTCCGGAGGTTCTGTTGAAGACTGGCGAAACCCTCGTCGATCCGGCCCTGGCTGACGTGAATCTGGGAAGAAAGTGTGGCCAGTTCCCTGGCGTTGGCGGCCACCATGGCCTGAAGCTTGACCTGGTTCTGCTGCATCCGGGCCATCTGATCGCCGCAGCCGGCGGCGCCGAACGCGACGGCCAGGAGAGCACCGAACAGGATCGCCATGACGACGGATCGCTTTGTGTCGAGTCCCTTCCTTGCGTTCATCGTGATTCCTTTCCTACTCTATGACGGCGGGCTTTCGTTTGGCGTCCTTCAAGTGCGTTTGGCGTGGAAAAGGGTCGCGTCCGCACGGCTGTCCAAGAACGATGTTACCAGTACTGAGAAAGGGCCTATCACCCCTTCTTGTCATCGGTCCAAGCAGTTGGAAAGCTTTACCTTTTATGGGACGGGTGTCACAAAGTGGGAATTATGAAGGAGATACAACGATTCCTGTGCCGCAGGGTTTTTCAGATGGCAAGGCCACAGCGGTCGGGCAGATGAAGCGGTCGACCTGGAAACTGCGGAACGTGAGGGGGATGGGAGGTCTGGGAGGTTGCCGTCCGCAGTCTGTTCGGCTATAATTCCGTCGGCAGGACTTTCGTCGCGTCTGACGAAGACGTACTGCGGCGGTGCCAACAAGGAGAAGGGAGTGGGTGGAAGGAGCGCGCCATGAGGGTGGCATTCCCGAATCGGATCCGGGGGTGGATGCATGTCCTAGCGATCCTGACTGTCTTCGTGTTTGCTCCTGCCTGGAGCCGGGCTGGAGGGGAAGAGACGCAACCCGTTCTGACTTGCGCCCGCGCGAGCAAGGAGGTCCGCAAGTCGGTGGGCCGGCGAGCGCGCGTGATGCGGGCGCCCTACAGCCATTTCGCGGAAATCGAGGTGACGTTGAGTGAGTCTCTGACCGCGGCGGCTCTGGCGCGACTGCCCCGGGCGCCGGGCAGTCGGGTGCGTCTGCTCGATGGAGGCCGGCGAGCCTCCGCCCAACTCGCGGCGACCGTCGTCGGAGACCTGATCGAGCAGGGGCAGGAGGTAACCGTGGTGCGGGACTTCCTGCTGTCGGAACGAAGCGGCCTGAACGCGGGTGCACTGGCGGAGGGACCTTTGGCCGGGGTGTCACTGTATTCTCAGGGGGCCCTCGCCGACAGCAACGACGCGGATCGGGTCATCTCCGAGTGGGACTGGATCTCCAGCGAGGTCTCTTTTTCGGACGCGCCGTCGAAGGCCGTGGTGACCAGCGTGGATGTGCATTTTGAGATCGTGCACCCGGCGGCCGGGGAATTGTGCGTCGATCTGTGCGATGAAACGCGGACACGCCGGTACAACCTGTGGCTCATGAGCGATCAGGAGGGCGAACGCCTTTCGCGAACCGTGACCGGGATCACCGAGTTCGCGGGTGAGCAGGCAAATCAGACCTGGGTGTTGCGGGCGACGGATGTGCGTATGGGGAATGTCGGGTATATCGATTCCTGGTGGATCAAGGTTTACTACGAAGGCCCCTGGGACGTGGGGATGCATGACGATCGCGACCATCCGCTCGTTGTGGAAGCCGGCGTGCCCTGCGCGGGTACGACGCTGGGGGCGACAGGGCAACTGGAGAGCAGTTGCGGCTACCAGGACGTGCTGGACGTTTGGCATTCTTATACCGCCGCGCAGACAGGGCCGGTGACAATCCGCGTCGAGAGTGAGCAGTTCGACACGACGGTGGCGGTGTTCGACGCAGCGGGCGTGGAACTGGCCTGTGGAGACGATGATTGTGACAGCACCAATTCGGTGATTGTGATGTGGATGGCGGCCGGGAAAGAGTACCTGATTCGCGTGGCCGGCTACGAGTCGGAAACGGGCGCCTACTCGCTGGTCGTGGTCCCCCATGTCCCGTCGCCTGTGACTAAGCCGGATCGCCCCAGTCCTGCCGACGGCACGGACGTCGATCAGGTGGACATCGTGCTCTCGTGGGACGGTGATCCTCCCGCCGCCGATGCCGTCGCGACCGATCCGAACACCATCGTGTTCAGTCAGGTCAATGCGCGCCAACTGGCGATTATTTACGGAGAGGATGGGCGGCGGGAGGAATACGAGATGGAAGACCCGCGCATCCGGGGCGCGGGCAGCGCGACGGCGGCGCTGATCTACACCTCGAACCTGGTCGATCGGGGTGATGGCACATTCCAGGTCAACGCTCGATCGTTTGCGTGGTGGTATCAGTGGCTCGATCCGCTGGATACGGGCCACACGCTTTGTTCCGATGAGCCTTTCCGGGACCAGCCCTCGGCCGGCATGTGTACAGGAGTCCTTGTGGCGCCGGACCTGGTTCTTACGGCAGGGCATTGTGTTTCCTGCGACCGTGCCTCGGACGTAGTGGTTGTGTTCGATTTTGTCATGGAAGATGCGCTGACGCCCACGACGACGTTGCGTGCCGATCAGGTCTACCGGATTGAGGAAATTGTCGCTTATAACGTGGGATATCCCGATTGGGGCCTGATCCGGCTGGACCGCCCGGTGTCGGGGCGGACACCGCTGCCGCTGCGTCGGCTTGGACGGGTGGCCGACGGCCAGCGGCTGCTGGTTATCGGGCATCCGTGGGGCATTCCCCGCAAATACGATGCCGGGGCGACCGTCCGGCAGAACACCGAGCCCACGTTCTTCCAGGCGAATCTGGACACATACCAGGGCAATTCCGGGTCGCCGGTGATCAACCTCGATTCGATGGAGGTCGAGGGGATTCTCTGTCGAGGCATGGAGGAGTTTGTCGAAGATGTGGCGGCCGGATGTGACCGGTCTCTGGCGTGTCCGGATACCGGATGTCCGTCCGGCGATGGTGTAGAATGGGAAGATGTGACGCGGGCGACGACGTTCAGCATGATGGTGCCGGCGTACGACGTGTATCTGGGGACCGACCCGATGGAGATGGACCTGGTGGCGGCCGCCCTGGTGGCCACCCGTTATCGCCCACAAGGGCTGAGGAAAGACACCATCTACTACTGGCAGGTGGTCGTCCGGCACGCGTGCGGCCAGGTGGAAGGACCGATCTGGTCGTTCCGCACCGCTCTGAGCCCGGGACGCCGCGCGGAAACAGTCAAGAGCTCGATCGGAGACTGAAGGAATGAATTCCGGCGTCGATCATCGTCGTGTCGCGATCCTGGGTGTCCTTGCCGGGTTGTTCTGCTGTCCATTGCTCCGGGCCGAGGCCGTCTCGCCCGAGCACGTGCGCCGGGCGGCGGATGTGTTCCTCCGGATGCGACAGACGCAGTCGTCGAAGGTATCGCCCTGGCTGGCGACCTCCCGAACGAGCAGGACGGTTCGAGACGTGAATGATGCGAGTCTTCGTCCAATTCGTGACGTCGATGGGACCATCCTCGCTTACGTGGTCGAACTGGAGCCTCAGGGGTTTGTCGTGACCTCGGCCGACACGGACGTGGAACCGATTGTTGCATATTCGTTTCGCAGTGGGTTTCCGGATCAGGTGGATGTTCGCCATCCTATGTACTGTCTGCTGGCGGCGGACATGCGATCGCGTCTCGCAGCGGCAGATGAGTCCGATGCGTCGCAGACGGCGCGGAACAACGCCCAGTGGGCTGCCCACTCTGTCCAGCGGTCGCCAATGGCGGAGGGCCAGACGTTCCAGCAGTGGCCGCCGGAAAACACCACCTCCACCGGGGGCTGGCTGGAGACGGCCTGGGAGCAGGATGCGCCTTACAATGCGTTCTGTCCGCTGGACCCGGTGGACGGTCTTCGGTCCTACGTGGGCTGCGTCGCCACCGCGATGGCCCAAGTCCTCCACTATCACCGGCGGTGCGGCGCCGTCTTCGACGTGGACGATTCGTATACGACGGTCAGCGGCATCGACATCGACGCCGACCACGTCCGCTACGATTTTCCCTCACTGGCGGAACTGAACGAGGCGCTTGCCCTCGTTCGATTCAAGTACGAGGCTCAAGCCGACCTGGATGACGCCGATGTGGCGGCTCTGAGTTTTGCCTGTGGTGTGGCGGCCCGCATGGACTACTCCAGCGAAGGGTCCGGGGCGTCGGCCTATGACATGGCTACCGGGATGGTCGAGGAATTCGGCCTGTACTCCGCTGATCTGGCAGACGATCTGTCGGAGGACACCGCCCGCCTGCTCCGGGAGAACCTCGCCAACCGGCTGCCGGCGATCCTGGGCATTCACACGCCCGACGGCATGGCCGGACACGCGGTTGTCTGTGACGGCTACAACACCAACGGGGAGTATCACCTGAATTTCGGATGGGGCAGACCCTATCCCGCCCCGATTGCGGAGGCCTGGTACCGTCTGCCGGTCGATATTCCACATGCGCTCAATGCGATTTCGGCGGTGCTGATCAACATCCGGCCAACGGCGCCGCAGATCGAGGTCCGTCCGGGCTCTTTGTCCTTCCGCGGAGTCCCCGGACAGCCGTCGGAACCCTTGGCCCTGTCGCTCCAGAACGCCTCGACGGGGACGCTGTCGGTCGATTCGATCATGTGTCCGGCGGGGTTTGTCGCTTCACGGACCGGCGATGAATATACGGATCGCATCGGTTCGTTCCGGATGTCGGACGCGGGGCAGAAGGAGACGATTCACGTCAGATTCCATCCGGAATCCGCCGGAACCTACTACGGACTGCTTGGTATCGGCTATGGTGACGGCCGGATCAAGTATGTGCCGCTCCGCGGTGCGGCGACGGTCGGCGGCACCCGAGTCGAATCCGGCCGCGTGTCGGGGACGTGGTCCGAAGCTGCGTCTCCCTACTATGTGTATGGCGATATCGAGGTCGCCCCGGGCAGCGAACTGATCATCGAGCCGGGGACACGGGTCGAATTCACGGGGCGGTACAGCCTGACGGTCGGCCGGGACGCGCGGCTGCTGGCCCGCGGCACGGCCGAACGTCCGGTGGAGTTCACCGCCGGGAATCGTGAGTTGGGCTGGTCCGGCATTCGGTTTGTCTCCTCGGGCGACGACGATGTGCTGAGGCATTGCTCGATCACGTTCGCGCGAAACGGGATGGAGACCTCTGTTTCCGGTTTATTACCGTGGAACAATTCCGTGGGCGGCGCCGTCTGCTGCTATCACTCAAGCCCCACCATCACGCACTGCAAGATCACCAACAACACCTGTGTGCGGGCGGGCGCGATCTACTGCCTCTACAGTTCGGCCACAATCCGCAACACACTTGTCGCGAACAACACCTGCATCGGGGGCGAGGCCCAGAGCGGCGGAGTATGTTGCCACGTTGGCAGCGCGGTTCGGATTGACAACTGCACGATCGTCAACAACGTATCGGGCGGTCTCTTCAGTGAATCCGAGCTCGGCACCGAGGTGACGAACTCGATCGTCTGGGGCAACAGCAACTACCAGATTGAGAGTTACGAATCGGAGGTCTCTGTATCGTTCTGTGACGTGCAGGGGGGCTATGAGGGCGAGGGGAACATCGACAGCCATCCGTGCTTCTTCGAGCCCAGCGACGGCGCCGGGGCGGACCATGATGCTTCGGGCGCGAACTGGACGCTCCAGATGTCCTCCCCGTGCATCAACGCCGGAAGCGGCGATGGCAGCGAAGGTTCTGATCTGGCTGGTAATGTGCGGGTACACAGCGGAGTGATTGACATGGGGGCCTACGAGAATCAGTTGGACCTGCCTCTGATCGGCATCCGTCCGGCCAGCACGGTGGAATTCGGCTGTGTCCCCGTCGATGCGAATGCGGTGTCCACCGTTACGATCACCAACACGGGCCAGATCGACTTCCAGGTCATCGCTCTGAACCTGTCCGACCCTCGGGACGTGTTCTCCGTTCTCAATCCGGTCAGCAAGTTTACCCTGTCGCCAGGTCAGGTGATCGAGGTGAGGATCGGTTTCGCTCCGCAGGCCGAGAGGGTTTACTCCGCCGTTCTGCACATTACCTCCACGAGCACCAACTCGCCGTACCGACGGATCGCTCTGCGGGGCACAGGGGGTTTGGGTAGCCTTGTTCCGGGCGGCCCGGTTGACGGCGTCTGGACGAAGGCGGCCGGCCCCTACACTGTCACGGGTGATATCGAGGTTCCCGAAGGCCAGACATTGACTATCGAGCCTGGAGTAGTGGTCAGGTTTGCGGGTCATTATGGACTGACCGTCGGCCGGGACGCGACGCTGCACGCTGCGGGCGTCGAGCAGGACCCGATCCTGTTCAGTGCGATCGACACCATCGAGGGCTGGTTCGGCATACGTCTGGTCAGCTCAGGCGATGACGACGTGCTGCGATACTGCCATATCGAGCATGCCAACAAGCCCTATGGTACGGCGGCCCAGACGGTTGACCTTGTCGGAGGGGCTGTTCTGTGCTGCAAGGCGCGCAATCCCCTTACAGGCCGGGTGTTGTCCGGTCCCGCGTCGAGTCCTGTGATCGACCATTGCCGGTTCTCGAACAACCATGCTGAGAGCGGTGGTGCGATTGCCTGTCGGGACGGTTCACAGGCCGTCATCACAAACAATACGATCGTCGGCAACACCGCTGATTGGGAGGGCGGCGGCATCCACATCTACAGCGCCGCTCCGACCATCTCCAACAATGTCGTCGCCGGGAACTCTGCGTACTGGGGCGGTGGGCTCTACAACCTCTGCGGTCAACCGGCGGTGATCAACAACACGATTGTTCGAAACCGGCCCAACGGACTTCACCTCGGGTCTACGTGGGGGGGTACGTGGGGCGGCGGGCTGGAACGGGCGTGCCTGGTGAACAATATCGTCTGGGAAAACGAGCTGTACGTCGACGGGAATCCTCTGACGGGAGGGGGGCTTTACGATGTCCGTTTCAACGACATCCAAGGCGGTTGCGAAGGGGAAGGCAACATCGAGGCCGATCCCCTCTTTGCTGACCCGGCGAACGGGGATTATCACCTCAAATCCGCAAGCGGACGCTGGGATACCCAACTGGCTGACTGGGTAATTGACACGGTGACCAGTCCCTGCATAGATGCCGGCGACCCTGCGAGCGATCCCCTGGATGAACCAGCCCTCAACGGGGGGCGGATCAACATGGGTGCCTACGGAGGCACGCCGCAGGCCAGCAAGTCTCCGTAGGCCTGTGTTTGGTGCCTGAGGATCGATGCCGACCAGGAAAGAAGGCGATTTTCCGCCGGGTACTTGACATTTCAGGCAAAACTGGTATACTGGGTAAACAGCGACGACAGGACGCTGTGTGTTGCCACGGAAGCGGCAACGGCCCGAAAAACGGTATGCGTAAGAGCGCGGCTACCGGAGCGTTGGCGTTTGGGGAGAACGCTGAGGGGGGCAACCTGATCGGTTGGGGATGGTCAGGCAGTGCTTTTCGGAAGGGATTCCCGGGATGATCGTGTGCAGGAGCCGCGTGTGCGTGCCGCCTGCGTCGTTGGAAACGCTAAGCACCCTATTGAGGAGAAGGGGGATGAGAATCATGCTACGCAACACACTTCTTTTCGCGTTGGCGGTGGGGGGGATTCTCGCCGCGTCGATGTTCTGCCCGAAGGTGTATGCGGACGGAACCACCATCGTGGTCAGCGACGGCACCACGAGCTCGCTCAGTCAAATCGCCCTGAAGGACTCATTCGATGACAACACGCGAGCCTGGCTGTGGAAGGAATACTCGGAGGACCCGAACAACGTATTCGTCAAGGAAGCAAACAAGAGACTGGAACTCCGCGCTGTGCTGCCGCCCTTCGAGGCGTTCGCCGCCTATGTGGGGAACACCTGGCGGCTTGACCCGCGCTACGACTTTGCCATGAGAGTCGATTTTCATTACGATCTGCTGACCATCGAAGAGGAGGGTTGGATCGGGATTGGCGTGACCCCCAGCGATCAGAACCCTCGGTACCAGCGGGTCGAATTCGGCGCCGGATGTGTGAATAAATTCCGCAACTTCTCATACGAGCAGGTGAACGGGTATTCCACTCAGAGCGGATACAGTGAACGAAGCGTCAACGACGGGACTCTGTATATTTCGTACAGTTCGGAACTCGATGAGCTCTATGTGAGTACCTGGGGTTATGGCTTGGATCGGGCCTGGGGCGCCTACAGCAATGTGGTCCGAGGGACTTGGGGAGGCCGCCCGATCTTCGTCTATCTCGGCGGGCGATCCACGGGCCTGGCTATAGGTTCGGGGCATGCGTACCTGGACAACATCGTCATCGATTACGGCAAGATTATAGAGGCGTCGCTGAAACCGGTCTATCGGTTCTGGTCGCCCATCAACAAAGCTCATTACTATACGATCAGTGAAACCGAGAAGACCACACTGATCAACGAACACCGGAAGGAATGGACCTTCCAGGGTACCGCGTTCCGCGCTTTCCCGGATGCCTCGGACCCCAATTGTCTGCCTGTGCACCGGTTCTGGTCAGATGAGACTCTATCGCATTTCTATACGCTCAGGCCTAAGGAGGTCACCAAACTGCGAGAGCAGTATGCCGACGTCTGGACCTATCAGGGCGTTGCCTTCTACGCCTATCCGGTCGGCAAGCAGCCTCCGTGGGCTTGTCCGGTGTATCGTTTCTGGTCGCAGAGTGCTGGAGCACACTACTTCACGACGAGCGAGAGCGAAGCGGAGAAGCTCCGCGCCCTTCCGGACAACGTCTGGTATGATGAAGGCATCGGCTGGTATGCGGTTCCTTGACCTGCCGACAAGGCGTCCACAGGGGCATTTCCAGAGACGTCTGGCGGCCTGACCACGAATACGGTGCGTCCTTGCGGCAGGGAGGCATTTCTGCGCAGACGGAACGATGACTCTCTTGCTCTGCAGTGCACCCGCCGGCATCCCCTTGCCCACTATCGACTTGAGCAAACGGCGCGGCTCTGGTACAGTAAGGCCCACCGGTAGCCGGGCCCGAACACCGGGCGGCCCCGGGCTCTGTCGTTGTCGGGCCGGATTCAGGATAAGGACTGGGGTAACAGAATGGACGTACTGCTGATTGGCAGCGGGGGACGCGAGCATGCGATCGCCTGGAAGCTGAAACAATCCAAGCAGCTTGGCACACTCTATATCGCGCCCGGAAATGCAGGCACTGCCCTGTGCGGGCAGAACGTCGCCATTGAGGACAACGACATTGCGTCACTCGTGGACTTCGCCCGGACGCACAAGGTCGGTCTGGTCGTCGTCGGCCCGGAGGACCCGTTGGCCTGCGGAATCGTCGATGCGATGGAGGCGGCCGGGATCAAGGCGTTCGGACCGAGCGGCGCGGCGGCACAGTTGGAGGCCGACAAAGCGTTCGCCAAGCAGATGATGCGCTCCAGCGCCGTCTCGACCGCCGAATCCCGCGTGTTCGATCGCTTCAGCGATGCGAAGGCGTACATTGCCAGTCGCGATGAGCCCGTGGTGATCAAAGCCACCGGCCTGGCTAAGGGCAAAGGCGTCATCGTCTGCGACGATCCATCCGACGGCATTCTGGCCGCCGAGCGGATCATGGTGGACCGGATTTTCGGAGCCGCTGGAGACCATGTGATCGTGGAGGACAAGTTGCTCGGAGAAGAGGTTTCGATTCTCGCCTTTGTGGACGGGAGAAACATCTACCTGATGGAATCATCGCAGGACCACAAGCCGATCGGCGACGGTGACACCGGTCCGAATACGGGGGGGATGGGAGCGTATAGCCCTGCCCCCGTGGTCAGCGACGATATGGTAAGCCGCATCTCACGAGAGATTCTTGTGCCCATTGTGGATGCCATGAATCGCAATGGCACTCCCTACAAGGGAGTCCTCTACGCGGGGCTGATGATAACCAGCGGCGGGCCGCGCGTTCTCGAATTCAACGTGCGATTCGGCGATCCGGAAACCCAGCCGATTTTGATGCGGCTGCGAAGCGACCTGCTGGAGGTGCTTCTGGCGGTTTGCGACGGGCGATTGGATGAGGTTTGTCTCCAGTGGGACCCGCGCCCGGCCGTATGCGTCGTGATGGCATCGGGGGGGTACCCCGATGCCTACGCCAAAGGCAAGGTCATCACGGGAATCGCCGAGGCGGAATCTCTCGGGGACGTGGTTGTATTCCATGCCGGGACCAGACAGCAGGACGGCAATGTCGTGACCAGCGGTGGACGTGTTCTGGGCGTGACGGCCCTGGGGCGGGACATCGCCGCAGCCAAGGCGCGGGCTTATGAGGCCGTCGATCGCATCGCCTTCGAAGGGGCGTATTACCGCCACGATATCGCCGACAAGGCGATTCGACGGTCGCGGTAGCCCGCTGATTCGAACCGCATGTGGATTCTCATGGCTCGATCCATACGTTCCAGTGCAGCAACCGATTTCACCAAGAGGGGATGGCGCCGTCGCGTCCTCATCCGCGTGGTGTTCCTGCTCGCGATGCTTCTGGCCGCCCTGATCGGTGTCGGAGTCTGGGTGGGCAAGGCCCTGCCCGGGATTGCCGCCGCGGAGATCAGCCGACTGACCAACACCCAAATCGAGATGGGAGCGTTCGATTTCCACCGCAATGCCTCCGTGTCCATTGATGGCATCGTGATTCGTCCCGAACGTGGGGAGTTGTTCTACGATGATACGATCCTGCGCGCCAAGAGCGTGTATGCGAAGTTCAGTCTGAGCAGTCTGCTGCTGCTGTCGCCTCAAGTCACGGAGATTCACGTCGAGGACTTCATTCTTGACGTGCAGCACAACCTCGATTCCGGACGATGGAACATCGGTGGCCTGCGGCTGACCACCTCTTCGGAAAAAGGCAGAAGGGTGCCGGTCGTCGCTCTTCGGCGGGGTAAGCTGCGCTACTGCAAGGCATCGGGCGGCCGGACAGAGGTGGTGACCTCGGTGCCGGTGGAGGCCCGCTTTGGATTCCCCGGCGTCAGCGACGGCAGCTACGGCTTCGAGATCAAGACGGCCAAGCTCTCCGGCGGCTATGGAGACAGCGCACTGCGAGGTTCCTGGAGTCCCGGGCGATTGGAGGTGGCGGGGGGCCTGTCCTCGACCGACATCCCTTCCCTCGAACGGGCCTGGGCTGTCGATGTGTTGGCCGCAGACCTCCAGTACGATCGTTCCGGCGCCTACGAGCTGAGCATGCAGATCCGCGATCTGCACAGCAAGCACAGCCCGGAAGTCGATGCCTTTCGGCTGATCGCCGCGGATCCCGCGCGGCAGTCCGGGGCTGTGGCGGCCGCTCAGCGGTTCTTTTCGCGGTTTCGTCCGTTCGGTCGCGTTGCATCGATCCGGCTCCAGGCATGGGGCAATTTCCACGCCCTGCAGGACAGTACGGTCACGGGCCACGTGGTGTGCGAGGATGTATCCATCCGAGACAGTCGGTTTCCCTACCCCATCGATCACCTCGCCGGAACGGTGGAGTTCTCCCAGTCCGCGGTGACGCTGAACCGGCTCCAGGGTAAGCACGGCGAGGTGGATGTGCTCATCCAGGGTTGGTCCAGGGGGCATGGGGACCACCGACAGTATCAATACCAGATATCCAGCGGCAACATGGTTCTGGACGACGATCTCTATGCCGCACTGCCGCCCGGCCAGAAGCGGCTCTGGGACATGTTCTCGCCCCGCGGGGTCATCGGCGTGGATTATTGGTTGACTCGATCAAGCCCGTCCGACAAGCGCAGCCATTTCGCCGTCGACCTGCGCGGTGTCAACGCCGCCTACGAGAAGTTCCCGTATCCTCTGCAGAACATGACGGGAGGGATCTACTTCGATCGAGAGAGGATCTTTGTGACCGATGTCGTTGCGTCAGGGCAGGGGCACCAAATCCGATTGAACGGCCAGGTCACCGGCCGTGACACAAGCCGGCCGATCTACAATATCATGATTGACGCCAACGGTATTCCTCTGGACGCCACGCTGAGACAGGCCTTGCCGGAACACTACCAGGTCCTGGCCGGACGATTCGAGGCTACCGGAACCGCAAACGCCCAAGCCAGGATCTTCACGGCCGAAGATGTCAACCACCCGAATCCCATTCGCTTCGCGGTCGATGCCTCCGTTGCTGATGCTTCCCTGGAGATGGATTCCTGGCCGCTGGTCCTGACGGACTTGTCAGGCGAGGTCTCCATCACGCCGGATTTGGCGACGATCAGGAATTGCGTCGGGCGATACCGTCAAAGTGAGGTCCGGCTGGAGGGCAGCATGCGATTCGCCAGAGGCGACCGGCCGGGGCAGTATCATCTCAACGTGACGACGAAGCAGACCCCCTTGGATGGGACGACGCTGGGATTGCTGCCGGAAGCGGCTCGGCGACATGTTCTGGCATTCCGCCCGGAGGGTGCGGTCGATGTTACGATGCACTACAGCAAGGTCGACAGCAACCAGCCGGCCGACCTCACGGCCTCCATCATGTGTCTCGGAAACAAGATCAATCACGAGAGATTTCCATATCCTCTGCAGAACGTCAGAGGCACGATTGCCGTGGACGCGAAGGCTGTGACGTTTCAGGATATCGAGGCGGCGCCGGCCCTCCAATCTGATCCGTACCTGATCCCTTCGGTGCGCGTCAACGGGCGCCTGAGCCTTCTGGCCGACAGCCGCGGAGAAGGGGCCTTCACCGTGCGGGCGCGTGACATCCTGTTCACGCCGCAGTTGGGCGAGTCGCTGCCGAAGAGTCTCCAGGGCATCTATCGGGATTCCTCGCCCCGAGGACCGTTCGATCTGGACCTCGATACGCTGGAGGTCTCGGGGAGAGACCACAAGCTCGCTCGGCTCAGCGGTCGGATGGACCTGCGCCCATGCAGCTTCCATATCTCCGGCACAGGAGCCGAGGTGTACGGCACCCTTGACTTCGGGGCGGTGTACGATACGGAGGTCGGGTTCTTGTCGGGGCGGATACACTGGGCGGCGGACCGGTTCAACGTCAAGGGCAAAGACGTCACCCGGCTGGACGCCGAGCTTGTGTACGATCCGAATGCACGCGTGTGGTCGGCCGACCATTTTCTTGGCGACTGCTACGGGGGCCATCTCCTCGGCAGCCTCCGTATCGAACCGGTCGCGACGGGCGTGGTTCAGTATCTGGCGACCATCGGCCTGGTCCGCGTCGATCTCCAGAAGTTCCTGTTGGGCGGCAGGCTCGACCCAGCGGCCCAGACGGGCACCAGCAGCGGGACAATGAACGCCGCGCTGGGCCTGGGGGCCCGGATCGGAGACGGTTCTTCTCGTCTCGGCGTCCTGCGGATCAATGTGGCCGATATGCAGGTGGGACGCGTTTCGCCGCTGGCCAATCTTCTGGCCGTATTGAGTCTGACGGAGCCGACCGACTACGCCTTTGAGCGGATGCTGGTGGAATCGTATCTCAAGCGCGACAGGCTGTTGATCAGCAAATTCGACATGTCGGGTAAGAACCTGGCTTTTACCGGCAGCGGTACCATGAATCTGCGCGACAGCGACGTGAATCTTACGCTAACCGCTCGCGGTCGGCGGGTAGCAGCCGCCAAACCGTCGATCCTCCAGTCGCTGACGGAGGGACTTGGCGGAGCGGTCGTTCGCATGGAAGTCACCGGCAAGGCCGGCAATCCGAAAGTGGAAACCAAAACTCTGCCTGTGATTGAGGACTCTCTGAAGATTCTGGGAACGCCGCAGTGAGACAGAGGAGAGAATCCATGCTGCGTTTGTTCTCCGGACTCGGCACCGGCGTGGGTTCTTCCGACAGATTCGGTATCGTCGAATGCCATGAGACGGGTCCTCGCAGAGGGCCGGTCTTCCCGTCCGAAGCGATACGGCGGTCCGCTTCCGACGGGCCATCGCACGTGACTCGCCCGGTCTGGAGATTGTATGAACGGCAACTTGAATCGACGCCGGTTTCTACAGGTGGCGTCCGGCTCTGTGACGGCGATGATGCTGCCGAAACGCTCTCTTATCGCCCAGGAGGTCCGCCGGGAGGACCGGCCGAATTTCCTCTGGATCAGCACGGAGGACATCAGCCCGGACTTGGGCTGTTACGGTGATTCCTATGCGGTGACCCCCCATCTGGATCGACTGGCCTCGGAAGGCGTGCGGTACAACAACGTGTTCTCTCATTCGGGTGTCTGTGCACCGACCCGATCCGGAATCATCACCGGGATGTACCCGACGACGATCGGGACGCACCATATGCGCTGCGCGGGTGTGCCTCCGCGGGAGGTCAAGTGTTTCCCCGAGTACCTGCGGGCGGCGGGCTATTACTGCACCAACAATATCAAGACAGATTATCAGTTCGATCCGCCGATGACGGCGTGGGACGAATGCAGCACCAACGCACACTGGAGGAATCGCCCGAAGGACAAGCCGTTTTTCGCCGTCGTCAACCTCACGACGACACACGAAAGCCAGATCCGCAACCACAGCGACGCGATGCTCCAGCAACTGGCGGATCTGGGGCCGACGGAGCGGCACGACCCTGCCCAAGCGAAGCTTCCGCCGTACTATCCCGACACGCCGAGAGTTCGCCAGGATTGGGCCCGGTATTACGACCTCATCACGTTGATGGACAAGCAGGTCCGGCAGGTGTTGGATGAGCTCGAGCGGGACGGCTTGGCCGAGGACACGATCGTGTGGTTCTGGGGGGACCACGGCCGGGGGCTGCCTCGCGCCAAGCGATGGATCTACGATTCGGGCCTTCGGGTGCCGCTGATCATCCGCGTTCCCCCGCGATGGCGCAAACTCGCCATGCCGGACCACCCCGAAGCGGTCGCCGCCGGGACGGTCAATGACGACCTGATCGCCTTTGTCGACTTTGCCCCGACGATGCTCTCGCTGGCGGGAGTGGACATCCCTTCCCATATGCAGGGCCGGGCGTTTCTCGGACGCCGCAGGGCCAAGCCGCGGGAGTACATCTTCGCCGCTCGCGACCGCATGGACGAAGCCTATGATCTGATTCGGGCCGTGCGGGACAAACGCTTCAAGTACATCCGCAACTACATGTGGTACGTCACGCGAGGACAGGACATTCGCTACATGAATGAGATGCCCACGATGCAGGAGATGCGACGGCTCCACGCCGAGGGCAAGCTGGAGGGGCCCCAGAACCAGTATTTCGAGCCAACCAAGCCGATCGAGGAACTCTACGATGTTGTCGCCGACCCTCATGAAGTCCGCAACCTGGCAGGGGACCCCACTTATGCGGAAGTACTGGCGCGCCTGCGAAAGGTGCATGAGGAATGGTACAGGGACACGCAGGACGTGGGGTTGATTCCGGAGCCGATCTTCGACGAGTTGAAATGGCCGAACGGGCAATACGAAAAGACCGCGCCGCCGGTCGTCGTCAAGCAGACAGGTGATGGGACGACGGGGGCGACCGTGACGCTGGCCTGCGCCACGGAAGGGGCCTCCATCGCGTATCGTATCGGCGGCGACCCCGAGGACAAGACGGGCTGGTTGCTATACGCGCGTTCCATCTCGCTGAAGGCCGGGGAGGTGCTGTATGCGCTGGCCTGTCGCATCGGTTTTCGCCGCAGCGATCTGATGGTGTTCCGGCCGGGCGCTCCCGTCGCCGAGCGGCCGGCGCCGGTGGGCACCAAGCATTGGCAGGACGAGATCGACGCGTCCAACCTGCGTCAGCGACTCTGGAAGCTCAAGGAGCTTGATTACGAGGGTGCCAACGCTGTCTATTCCTATCTGCCGTATTTGGATGACGCCAGGCCGTCGATCCGATACTGGGCGGTGGTGGGGCTGCATGCCGCCGGCAGGTTCGAGGCCGATGTCGCATTGGCGCGGACGGCGGTAAAGGCCCGGCTCGCCGATGTGTCGATGGTGGTCCGCGTGGCGGCCGCCCACGCGATGTGCGATTGGGGTGCTGAGGATACCGGGCTGCCGGTGCTCGTGGATGCGTTGAAGCACCCCACGGATAAGGTCCGCCTGTTCGCCATCGTTGCGCTCGACAAGCTGGGTCCCAAAGCCCGACCGGTGCTCGCCCGGATCAAGGCGGCTGCCGACGACTCCGACGACTACGTCCGGCGCGTGGCGCAGACCGCGCTGGCCCGTCTGGAGGGCACGTAGCGCTGCATGGTGCTGGTCCGGCAGTCTCTCGTCGCGCTCGTCGCGGGGGGAGGAACGTCGACGGGCCGGTTTCTGATACGCGGTGTGGTTGCTCCGGTGGATCCTCTCGGGTGCCTTATCCCCGTCTCTTTCGGAACGCCAGAGCGTGGATTGTGCGTCGATCCCGGATGTACTTGCGTTCGTAGTTGGTCCCTGTCCATTCCCCGTTTGTGGCACCGGCCGGACGCACAAACTCGACTTCCTCCAGTTCATCGCGCAAGGCGCACATCACCTGCTGCATCTGCGCGAAGTACTCGTCATGGTCGGTGGTCAGTTGGATTCTGCCGTCCGGCTTCAAACGCGCCACCAGCATCTCCATGTTGTCCTTCTGGACAAACCGGCGCTTGTGATGCCGCTTCTTCGGCCAAGGGTCGGGGAAATAGATGTGGAAGCAGTCCACCGAGCGGGGGGCCACGTGTTCGCGCACGAACACCTTCGCATCGGCCCGGATTATGCGGACGTTCAACAACCCCCAGCGTCCCATCCGGTCCGCCGCATACCGGTAGAACTTGTTCGCCCATTCTATGCCGAGATAGTTCACCTCGGGATGCGCTTGCGCCTCCTGAACAAGAAAGGTTCCCTTGCCCGACCCGATTTCTATATGAAAAGGTCCGGCACGTCCGAAAAGGCCGGCGAAATCCCCCCCCGCCGGCACATCTTCCGGCAGCAGTACAATCGACCGGTATTCCTTGAGTGTACGTCGCATCGTCTGATCGTGTTCGATCCTGCCTCTCCTGCCATCGGCAACAGGTCTTTTCCACCACATTATACGGCCGGTCCGAAAGGCAGGGAAGGGGCGGATAATTTTCTGCTGCCTGCGTTACTAAAGTGTCTAAGAGCGGCACACGATGATTAGGCAAGTGAACTCTTTTGTGGGCCGCGGGTGGGCAGACCGCAACGAACCTGTCGGCACGGAAAGGAAGTCGAAGGATGATACTTCAAATGGTCAGGGCGAAGCGGAAGCAAGTCCTCGTTGACATCAACACGCAGAAGGACTACCTGTTGGCCGACGGCACCGCCTGCATCCGAAACCACCGAAGAGTGCTGGCTCACATTCGTCGCATGATGGCGTGGGCCCGCCAGAAGGACATTCCGGTCATTTCGACGTGCGAAGTGTACCTCGAAGGCAACAATGGTGATCCGAAGTACTGCATCGACGGCACCCCCGGCCAGGAAAAAATCCGCTACACGCTGATGCCGAATCGGATCAGTCTCCCGGCCGACGGCAGCACGGACCTGCCACGCGACATGCTTCGGCGCTATCAGCAGGTGGTGCTCCACAAGCGATGTGTCGACCCGTTCGACGAGCCGCGAATTGATCGTTTGCTCAGTGAGGTCTCGGCGTCCGAGTTCATCCTCATTGGGGCCTGTGCGGAAGGGGCCGTCAAGGCGGCCGCGCTGGGGCTGCTCCAGAGGGACAAACGGGTGACCGTCGTTGTGGATGCGGTGGGCTATCATGACAATCGCGAGGCCAAGATGGCTTTTCGCAAGATGGAAGCGAAGGGGGCCCGTCTGATTGAGACGCGGCGTCTGGCCGGCTCGTCGCATCTGCGACAGGTCGGCTGCTGCCGCTGCGAGAGCTGTCAGCGTCTCAGTCAGAAGGTGGGTGTGGGCGACACGCAAGAGAATTAGCGTTGCCGCCGTTTATCCCATTGCCACCCTCAAAGTGCCTCCACGCATTATCCGGATTGGTTCACGTGCCGAGTCTTCTATCCTTGTCGGGTCACCCTGGCACTGCATTCATCCCGTCGGGTCTTCTTCCCGTCTCAACACGACTGCCGGTGTTATCGCAGATGGCGGAACGAATCTCCGACGGATTATCGCGGCTGCTTTCTGACGCTGGAGAACTCGTGAAGAACCCCGGCATTGGGTATAATAGAGGTGTTGAAGTGAATGTGATCGGTCTACGTGCAAAGGAGCAGATATGAATCGGACCGCAGCAGCCCTGGTTTTCTGTCTTTGTGGAGCCGTCATGGCCGGCGAGCCCAATGAACCGTCGTCGGATCCCCACTGCTTGATCAAGACCAATAAGGGCGACATCATCGTCCGGCTGTACGCCAAAGAGGCCCCCAAGACGGTCGAGAACTTCCTCGGACTGGCCGAGGGGACCAAGGTCTTCGTTGATCCAAAGACAAAGCACGAGGTTCGGAAGGCCTACTACAACGGTCTGACCTTCCACCGCGTCATCAAAGGCTTCATGATCCAGGGCGGCTGCCCGCTGGGAACCGGAGAGGGCGGGCCGGGCTACAAGTTTGAGGACGAGATCAACGCTGACGCGCTCGGGCTCGACAAACGGAACGTCCTCGACGAGCAGGGCCGACCGCATCCTTGGCTCAACATCCGGTCCCAGGAGGATTTCAACAACACGGTGCTGCGTCCGCTGTTTCGGGCCATGGGGATCACCTCCGACGAGCAGCTTGCGGCGCGGCAGGAGGAAGTGAACCAGCGCGTTCGCGCGATGAGCCTCAAGGAGGCATACGTCAATCTGGGATACAAGTACAACAGCAAGCTGCAGTCGCACCCCCCCAAGCGAGGGTCTCTGGCAATGGCCAATTCCGGCCCGAACACGAACGGTTCGCAGTTCTTCATCAATCTGGTGGACACACCCTGGCTGACGGGCAAGCATACCGTTTTCGGCGAGGTGGTCAAAGGTATGGATGTGGTCGATCGGATCGGCGAGGTTCCGGTGACCGGTAAGCACCTGCCGATCGACCCGGTCCGGATCATCTCGATCCAGCGCGTCGAGCCGGAAAAATGAAGCCGGCCCGTTCAATTCGCGGACCGTCGTGTTCCCGGTGCCGGCGGCCCGTTACCTCCTCAATGAACAGCAGGGGATTCGTCAGTGCTGCGTGTCCCGTTTGGGCGTGTCACGAGTTGAACTCGGCACCGGGCGCCGCGCGGACGGCCGGATCGACGTTGAAGTAGTCCTCGCCCTGGAAGCCGAACGCCCCCGCGATGAGGCTGCTGGGAAACGTCTCGCACTTGTTGCGATAGTCGCGGACGTTGCCGTTGAAGAAGCGCCGCGCCGCCTGGATACGGTCCTCCGTGTTGACCAGTTCCTTCTGGAGTTCGAGGAAGTTCCGATCCGCCTTCAATTGCGGGTAGTTCTCCACGACGAGCATCAGTTTCTGCAAGGCCGCCACCAGTTGGTTTTCATCGACCGCCTGCTGATTCGGACGGCCCTGGCTGGCCATGCACTGGGCCCGCAGCCGGGTGACGCGCTCGAGGATTTCCTTCTCGTGAGCGGCGTAGCCTTTGACCGTCGCGACAAGATTCGGAATCAGGTCGTAGCGGCGTTTCAGCTCCGTGTCGATGTTGGCCCACGCGTCGCGAATGTGATTGCGCAGGGCGACCAGCGTGTTGTACGTCAGCACCACGTACAGAATCGGCGGCAGGACGACGACGGCGAGAACGGCAAACGGCACCCACATAGTCAGCTCCGTGCAAACAGGTATTCGGGCAGCAACGAACGGACCTGGATCAGTCTCCGCAGATTGGGTTCGATCTGCTCGGGTTTCAGCCGGCGGTTGAACGAGATCGCCAGTGCGTCCCGCTCGATCTCGATCGTCAGGTCGCGATGGGCCAGGAGATACTCGATCATCTTCGCGTTGCACACATCGTATGCGAATTTCTTATCCTTCGAGCGGACGCAGAACGTGCGGCTGAACTCGTGCGACTCGAAATCGATGTCATCGTAACCGATGGCTTGGGCGATCTTGGAGAAGAACCCTTCCGGCCCGATGGTCAGTTCGGGAAACGACGCCGGCAGGCGCAGCAGGAAGAACGAGAAGTAGTGGTGATGCGTTTGCTGATGGCCCTTGGAGTCGGTGGAGTGCGTCTCGTAGTGATAATCGAAGATCGTGACGTCGTGGTCCTGGTAGCGGCCTGCCAGAACGTTGAACGCGTAGCGATTGGAGCCCTGCCGGAGTTTGTCGAGGAACTCGAAGCGACGGGCGAGGTCTTTATCCTTACCGGGATCGAAGTGCAGACCCAGCCGGGCCGCCAGAGCGAGCATCTCCTCACGGCGCCTCTTGGCAGCCGCATGTCCCATGATTGCCCCGACGACGATCAGGGCGATAATTCCAAGGATGACAACCACCTGCATGCTCAGTTTCTCCTATTCCTTTCACGGCGTCACGTGCCGGGATTCCCGCGGCGCGTGCGAGGCAGATTACCACATCCGCTGTCGGGCCCAAAGGATATTTGGTTGAAGATACTCCGTCGCCGACGGTAGACTGATGCGGTCTGTTGAGAAGGTATACAACGGCCGGAAAGGAGTATAAAGCCGATGCCCAAGACCAAGATCGTGGCAACGTTGGGTCCCGCCAGCGCCAACGCGACGGTGCTGCGGAAGATGTTTATGGCGGGGCTCGATGTGGTCCGCCTGAATTTCTCCCATGGCACGCATGCCCAGCACGGTGAGGCCATCGAGCTGGTCTGCCGGCTCAACGCCCGGTACCGCCGTCACATCCGCATCATGCAGGACCTGGAGGGATTTCGCATTCGGGTGGGGCGGTTCCACGGCAGTAAGACGCGGGAACTGAAGAACCAGTCCGTCGTCTGGTTGACCAACGACGAGACGGCCTCGGGGCACAAGACCATTCCGTTTGACTATCGGGGCGATCTGACGCGAATCCGACCGGGCCAGCTCATCTTCATCGACGACGGCAACCTGATCCTTCGCGTCAAGGAGAGTACCGCGACGAGTCTCAAGGCGGTTGTGGTGGAAGGGGGGATCCTGAAAGAGCGCAAGGGTATCAACATGCCCGGCGCCGACCTGGCCTTCGGCGCCATGACGGACAAGGACAAGCGGGACCTCCGCTTCGGCATCGCGCGTCACGTCGATTTCGTCGCGCTGTCGTTCGTGCGGAACGCCGCAGACGTCCGCGAGGTTGCTGCGATCGTCAAGCCGCCCCTGCCAAAGTGCCGCATCGTTGCCAAGATCGAGAACCGCCAGGCCATCGACAACATCGACTCGATCATCGACGCGGCCGACGGCATCATGATCGCGCGGGGCGACATGGGCGTGGCCATCCCGATCTACGAGGTCCCCATCATCCAGAAACGCATCATCCGCAAGTGCAACGAGGCGGGCAAGTTCGTGATCACGGCGACGCAGATGCTCGAGCACATGACCGAGCACAGCCGCCCGACGCGTGCGGAAGTCGCCGACGTGGCCAACGCGATCCTTGATGGAACGGATTACGTCATGCTCTCGGGTGAGACCGCGGTGGGGAAGTTCCCATCCGAATCGGTCGCCATGATGAACGAGATCATCAAATTCACCGAGAAGGCCCGGGCTTCTCTGCAATAACCGGCGTTTGATGGCCGTGAGCTACGGCTCCGGCACGACGAACGCCGCATCGGCATACTCCTCGTCGATCGCCAGCTCGATCATCTGATCTTCGACGACCGGGGTGTAGCCCGAGGGTCCGGCGATGTTGTCGCTGAATCGCAGCTCCGCGCTGGAGCTCCATCGCGACCAGGTGTCCTCCGGACTCCGGATCCAAAGTCCGGCGCTGGCTACCGTGGTTACGATGACCACGATGGTGGCTACCGTGGCGATCGACATCGACACCAGTGCGATCGCAGAGGGGAGAATCCCGGCCGGCCACGGTCTCCTCATGGTCCGAGAATCTGCCGGCTCGAAGTGAGACTGGAACCTATCCCAGGGCGAAGACGGCGTTACGACAGACCTGGCATGTGATTGTTGGCTCATGACCGACCCTCCATTTCCTGCTACGTAAACCATACACCATTTTGGAGGCGATGGAGGGGTCAATTCCGGCCGTGTTTTCAGACGGCCTGGAGCCAGGTCTGGGCCATCAGCGAGGCGCCGGCGAGGGTGGGGTGCACGCCATCGCCCGCCCAATAGGCGGGTGTGGTCGTCCGCACCGCCTCGTCGAACATCGTCTGGAACGGGATGAACACGGCATCGAACGCGCTCGCGACGCGCTTGGCCGCGGCCCGATACCCGTCGAAATCGGGGAACCATTTCTCGTTCACGGCGCCGCAGCGCAGCACGAACGGTTCGCAGATCACGAGCCTCACGCCGGGAAGCTCTCGCTTCGTCCGTTCGAGAAGGGCCCGATAGTCCCGCTCGTAGTGCTCGACCGTACCGTCGTACCTGCCGTCGAGCCTGTGCCAGATGTCGTTGACGCCGATCAGGATGCTGACGATGTCGGGTTTCAGGGCGAGGCAGTCCTTATCCCAACGTTCGGCGAGCTGGAAGACCTTGTGTCCGCTGATGCCGCGATTGTAGATCGTCAGTTTCGCCTCGGGGTGATTGGCCAGCAGGGCAGCGGCGGCCAGAAGGGCATAGCCCGTCCCCAGCGCCCGCACGTCATTGGCATGGCCCTCGCGCTGCCGGTCTCGCCCGGCGTCTGTGATGGAGTCGCCCTGGAACAGGACAACGTCGCCCGACCTGATCAGTCCGCCTTTCTTGCCCGTCAGACGCACCATTGAGTTGGAGCAGCCCATCGAAGGCAAGAGCGATGAGGCGGTCAATGCCGCCGCCGTCGTCGCCGCGGTCTTGCCAATGAATTCACGTCGTGTAGTAGCGTCCTTCGTTGCGCCGCATTCCGTCATGCTCGTTCTCCTTATCCATATCCATGCCAACCCACTCACGACCTGCCTGCAACCGCGATCGTTGCAGACGGCAAGCATACAAGATACGGAGTATTCCCCCCGTGTGCCAGTGTCTCTTTGTCGCCTGTGGCGGCGGCGAGCGAGGTTGGTTGTGGACAGCCAGATGTGATCGCCCCTGCTTGTTCCGGCACATTCTTTCGGCCCTGAAGCCTGCCGCGTCAACAGGAGCACGAAGAAAAAGTCACCCTCCTCTGTTGGGGAAGGACCTCCTCCTCTCGATCTGCCGGCGGGCATGGTAAGGTACTCTCGCCAGGACAACCCGCCGGTTCCCTTACGACGGCCGGTCTGGCGTGCGGCCGACACCATCCCTACTGGGGGCAGCAGGGTTGGAGCGGTATACAACGGCATGGGTAGCAGCCACAGTCGTCACAGCAGACCGTGAAGGTCTTCATCGCCAGGCCGCAGAAGACCGGCTGCGGATAGCAACTGTACGGTAAACACCCGCAGCCCGTGTAGTTGCACCATACGCGGACCACCACCATATACCTGCCGCACACCGCTTCATTGAAGACCTTTCCGTGTGTGGGAACGACCGAACTGCCGCAGGTGCACGTACAATCGATGTAGACGTCGGCGCAGAGGGTGTTGCCCACGTAGGTTTTGGTCACGCCGGAATAGGTGCATGCACCAGGACATGTGATCAGCGTGCTTCCCGTGATGGGTTGACCGCAGGTGATCTCGTCGATGATGATGTCGATCTCACACCGTCCGAAGGCGGCGCCGCTGGTGCCAAGCACCAAGAGCAGCAATAACCCGAACTTTCTCATAAGGCACCTCCGTGCAAAACAGATTTCTGTTGCCTATTACGATCGGCCCTTCCCTCACCGATCACACTTGCGCGACAGCGATCCGAGGAACCACTGCACGCTCCGTGCGTCGCGCGTACGGTCAAAGGACTCCATCTCAGAGCGGCTACTCGAAGGAGTATCCGCTTTGCACACGGCGATCAATTGTGGTGACTACGTATTCTGCGGCGAAGCCTGACGCTGCGGCGGGAGTCCTTTCGGCTCTGCTCCGGGCGGCCCATAAGAACTAGCGAGGCTATGCGCGCGTCGTGGATCGGTTCTCACGGCTTGGCTCTTGATCCGGGCACCCCGTAAGAAAGAGGTTTTCCATCTCACGCAGAGTCTCCATCTTGAAAGACGAGTTTTCTTCGCCGATTTCTGTTGACAACGCATAGCATTCGATGCAAAAAAGGTTCAGGGGGATGAAAGGGATGTCGATCGGCGCCAGCCGGAACGGTCGCGCGGGTCTTCATTGGTGTGTTGCTCCATCACGGGTGGTTCTCATCACGCAGCGTCTTTGGGAGTCATTGCTCTTCGTCGTGGCGGATTGCCGCGCGGGAGAAAAAGGCCAAGCATGCCCTGAAATCGCATCGCCTGCCGGATCCGGGCTGGGTCCGCGTGGTCACGAAACGCAGTGCCCTATGTAGCGTCTTGCTGCGATTCGACGGGGTCGCGTATCCAACCTGCTTGTCAAACGGCCCGACCCAGGCCGATGACAGGACGGTTTGACATGGGAAGGGCAGGCTTGCGCAGTGTGGCGAGGGGATAGGCCACATGGACAGGGAGACGTCAGTGGAGTCGCGGTTGAATCGTCGACAGCTTCCGGCCACCGATCGGGCAACAGTGGAGGGCGCGGAGTGCGTCCACGATCGTCAAACACCGGCTGGACATGGGTGTGTGGCAGGCAGACGAGGACACACGCGGGCAGTGGTGCATGCCGGCAGTCCTGTAGAATGGCCGGGGGCGATTCACGCTTGCGATCCACGGACGCGGTCGAGTCCAACTTCCATGGTGCCCGACGAGAGGTGGGATTCTCTGCTGCAATGCACCTGCGACCGCGTCGTCGTAGTAGATGGCAACGGTGTTATCTCGTACGTCAATCACGTGTCCCCCGTACTGTCCGGAGGTCGAGAAAGCGTTGTCGGTCGGTGCATCTATGATTTCCTGTCGGCCGATCATCGTGAGAAGGTGCGGGAATTGATCGCCGGCGTGCTCCAAACGGGAGAGAGGATCAGCCAGGTCGTGTGCTTCTCTGCCAACGGTGATGGCGCTCTCTCCTGCGAGGCCCGCATCGGGCCCATCACCCAAAACGGACGGACCGTTGCCGTGGGCATGTTCTTCACGGACATTACGGAGCGAGAGAGACTCCAGGCCCGGCTCAGAGAGAGGGACAGACTGCTTCGGTCCATCGTCAGGGCTGTGCCTCGGATGATGGACATCCTGGAAGGTCTGATTCGTCATGGGAGGGATGCGGGCGAGCCGGCGCGAAGAGCGCGGGAGCTGGACCTCTGCCGCGCGCAGATGATTCAGATTGGACGGCTGGCGTCGATCGGCAAAGTCAGTTGCAGCCTGATGCAAAGCCTTCCTCAGTTTTTGACGGCGATCGGCATGTCTGTGGAGAGCGCCCTGGCCAGACTGGATGGGATGCCGTCTCGCGAAGACGCGGGACGGGACCTCGACGCGGCTCTTCGAGCGATCGGTGCCCTGGCGACCCGAGTCGAAGAATTTCGCAGTTTTGCCGAGACAGGCTCGCGCAACCGGTTGGTTCATGCCGTGGATCTGGCCGCGAGTCTGACGAGGGTTGTACGACTGCTGGAGGCGCGGGCTCGAGCGGCCAACACGGTGATTCGTATCGGCAACCGCGATGAGTGGCCGCCGGTGCGGATGGCCGAGGGAGATGCCGAGCAGTTGTTCTACGCTTTGATCGAGTATCTCATGCGCTTTGCCGACGGGAAGAGGCACCATTGCATCACCGTTGGTTATGAGGTGAAGGATCATTGCGTTGAGCTGCATTTTTCGTGCGACAATCACCTTGTCGAGAAGGAGGATTCGAGTATCGCGTCGGATCGCTCCTTCCAGGCGGAACCTGCCCCCCAAGCAGTGGACCTGGGGCTTCACGTAGCGTGGGATATTGTGGTCCGGGCTGGCGGGACGATCCGGCGCGAGAGTATCCCCGGGCGGGGTTCCACGTTTTTCGTCTGTCTTCCGATTCTCGATCATGCGAGTGTGCAACGGGGTCAGAATGGAGGAAAACGAAAGACAACATGTTTTTGTCGTCGATGACGAGCCTGACGTGTGCGAAGCCTTGCGTCGAACTCTGGAGCAGGCTGGCTACGAAGTTCGCTGTTTTGACTCCGCAACGACCTGTCTTGTGAAGATGCGTTCCGCGCGGTGCGATCTGCTCATCACGGATGTGGTCTTGCCTGGCATGGATGGCATCGAGCTGCTCAGCGAAGTCAAGTGCAGAACTCCTTCCCTGCCGGTTCTGGTGGTCACGGGTTACGGGAATGTGGAGATGGCCGTTGAGGTGATGGCGGCGGGGGCGGCCAACTTCCTGCAGAAGCCTCTGGGGCGAGATTCCTTTCTGGCGGCTGTCGAAGCGGCGCTGAAGCACAGAAGGCGTGCGCGCGAGGGGGTGCGCAAGCCGCTGACCAGGTCAGAGATCGAGGTCTTACGTCTGATCCTGGACGGCAAAGGTAACAAGGAAATCGCAAGGCTGCGGCACCGTTCGGTTCGAACCATCGAGGATCAACGCCGTCGAATCATGCACAAGTTCGGCGTGGACAACCCGGTCGACCTGATCCGGGAAGTGGCCATCGTGAGAATGCCCAGACAGTTGCATCGAGAGCAGTTGTCGTTGCCGTTCGATCGCAGTTAGTCCGCCTCTTCCGCCCCTGGTTGTACGCACAGCGCGCGTTCAACAAACACCCTTTCCTCTCCTCCTCGTTCGGGTGCTCCGGCACGTCCCTGATCTCGTGATCCGATCTCCTACGGGGTTTCCACGTGCATCCGAGAACGGCAGACCCAGATTGCCTGCGAATCCCCGTAGCTTCCACGATTGTCTGTGACAGCGCTCGAACGTACTGTTCCGTGTGTTGTGGTTCCGTGGCCAACAGCCGTTTGGGGGCCGCAAGGCGCTCGTGGCTGATCCAGCGAATGGGAGAGGTGTGTCGGCCTCGGTGTAGCGTGTGGGTATCGAGGGGGTGATGCGGGAGAAAGGGATTACAGATGTTTGCCCTGAGTGATTGGGCAGGAAGGGGCGTGTGTGGGCACGCCCTGTGGTCGAGGGGATTCCAGGAGGTTTCTGGGCGAAGGACCGCCTCGTGTGCAGGCGGGTATTGCGCCGTCCGGCTGCGGCTCAGGAAACATTTCGGGGGCATTTCCCTGCCCGTAGTAAGTATCCCAAGTTCTCCTGTCTCTTCATGGTTGCGCGCCGGGCACAGTCGTCGCTCCAGACCCTGCCGTTCTCGCTGATCCTGGTTGCGGCAGTTACGGCTTGTTCCGCCAGGCTCCGACTGCCTGCCGCCGGGGTCTGACGTCCGATGCCCAAGTGGCGATGGAACCGACGGGGACGGAGTCTGTCCGGCTGAAGTCAGCGGCCTGCGCAAAGGACTTCAAACACGAAGCACGAAATCCGAAACAAATTCGAATGACGCAACTCTGAATGTCCCAAACCTCCGGCCGCAGGC
>Ga0209506_1000341_pt1 | contig 64951 bp, 57 predicted proteins | sample AD_JPNHG2_MetaG_FD_184409 | JGI IMG/M metagenome (GOLD analysis project Ga0209506, IMG submission 184409) | Active sludge microbial communities of municipal wastewater-treating anaerobic digesters from Japan - AD_JPNHG2_MetaG (SPAdes) (version 2) | ecosystem: Engineered > Bioreactor > Anaerobic...
AGATAAGTGCTGAAAGCATCTAAGCACGAAGCTCGCCTCAAGATGAGGTTTCCATAGAGGGCCGTCAGAGACTATGACGTTGATAGGCTGCAGGTGTAAATTCAGTAATGAAAAAGCCGAGCAGTACTAATTGCCCGAATCTTCTTTAAGAAAGAATTACGGTGAGTCGGTTTGTATGCTCAGTCTTAATACGTAATGATATTAAAAATCTTAAGGTGGCTATAGCGATGAGGTTCCACCCGATCCCATTCCGAACTCGGAAGTTAAGCTCATCAGCGCCGATGGTACTGCGTTCAGCGGGAGAGTAGGTCGCCGCCAAATTTTTAAAGAGACTGTCTCAAAAAGGCAGTCTCTTTTTTTTATTAATTCAAAAACATTTAATCTTTTGATAATTATTCTTTATCTTTTTTCTAAGATCAGATAACTGTATGGAGGATCATTTTCTAAATGATGCTCTTCATCAATGATTTTCCATTTACTCATATCTATTTCTGGAAAGAAAACATCTGCATCATAAGTTTTGTGAACTTTTGTTAAAAATATTTTGTCGGCAAACGGCAAAAATTGTTTATATATCATTCCACCTCCAATTATGAAAATTTCATCTTCAGGTGCGAAAAGCTTTAATGCTTCTTCAATCGAAGATACTTTTTCTGCACCGGGACAACAATCCGATGAACAATCTGTAATTACAATGTTTCTTCTGTTTGGCAAAGCTCCATTGGGTAATGAAAGATAAGTTAATCTCCCCATTACAACTGTTTTTCCTGAAGTTAACTTCTTGAATCTTTTTAGATCATCGGAAATATGCCACAATAATTGATTATTTTTACCGATAGCATTATTCTCTGCTACTGCAACTATTATATTTATTTTCATAACTTTAAACTGATACATCTCCCTTTATATGTGGATGGGGATTGTAGTTTTCTAATTGAAAATACTCAAATTTGAATTCAAAAATATCTTTAACTGAAGGATTTATTTTCATTTTTGGAAGTTCTCTAGGCTCTCTTGTTAGTTGAAGTTTAACTTGTTCTAAATGATTTAAATAAATGTGTGCATCGCCAAGAGTATGTATAAATTCTCCGGGTTCATATCCACATACTTGTGCAATCATCATAGTGAGCAAAGAATAAGAAGCTATGTTAAAAGGCACACCGAGAAATAAATCGGCACTTCTTTGATAAAGCTGGCAGGACAGTTTTCCGTTGGCAACATAAAATTGAAATAAAATATGACATGGTGGCAAAGCCATTTTGTCTAAATCTGAAACATTCCATGCACTAACGATATGTCTTCTTGAATCCGGATTATTTTTCAATCCATCAATTAAAATTTTAATCTGGTCAATATGTTTTCCATCGGGAGCGGGCCAAGACCTCCATTGATATCCGTAAATATTACCTAAATTCCCGTTTTCATCTGCCCACTCATCCCAAATTCTTACTCCATTATCGTTAAGATATTTAATATTAGTATCACCTTTTAAAAACCATAAAAGTTCATAAATAATTGACTTAAGATGTAGTTTTTTGGTAGTAAGTAATGGAAAACCATTTTGTAAATCGAATCGCATTTGATAACCAAATACACTTTTAGTGCCTGTACCTGTACGATCGTGTTTTATAGTTCCGTTTTCTGTAACGTGTCTTAATAAATCTAAATATTGTTTCATATTAACCTAAAATCATTCCTACCATTGTTGCTGATAAAAGTGAAGCTAAAGAACCACCCAATAAAGCTCTCATTCCAAATTTTGAAAGTTGTTTCCTTTGTCCGGGAGCCAATGAACCGATTCCTCCAATTTGAATTCCTATTGATGCAAAATTGGCAAAGCCACATAACATATAGGTTGCCATTATTATAGATTTTTGTTCAGCAAAAGCTCCTATATTTTTCAGATCAGCTAAACTTATATAGCCTATAAATTCACTCATAATTAATTTTTCTCCAAGTAATCTTCCAACCAGTGTAATGTCTTGAGGTGATACTCCAATTAGCCACATTAAAGGGGCAAATGTGTATCCCAAAATTAATTGTAATGATAATCTGTCGTAATTTCCACCTGTTAGTTCTGAGATTATTGGATTTAAGTGAGTCCAGTCTCCGATTTTTCCTACAATAAAATTAAACATTGCAATAAACGCCACAAAAACAAGTAACATTGCGGCTACATTAGCAGCTAATTTTAATCCTTCGGTAGTACCATTTGCCATTGCATCAAGGAAGTTTGTTCCAACTTTATCTTTGGAAACGCTTACATTTTTATCAATTTTTTCGGTTTGAGGACACAGAATTTTTGATACTACTACAGCTCCCGGAGCAGCCATTACAGATGCTGCAAGCAAATGTTTTGCGAATTCTAACCTCATAACCGGGTCATTCCCTCCCAAAAATCCGATATATGCAGCCAAAACACCGCCGGCTACTGTGGCCATTCCACCTATCATAACTAACAGAATTTCGGATTTATTCATTTTTTCCAGATAGGCTTTAATCATCAGTGGTGCTTCTGTTTGCCCTAAAAAGATATTTCCTGATACTGATAAACTTTCGGCTCCACTTATTTTCATGGCTTTTGTCATGAGCCATGCCAATACATAAACTACCTTTTGAATTATTCCAAGATAAAACAAAACACTTGTAAGAGCTGAGAAAAATATTATTGTCGGCAATATTTGAAAAGCAAAAATATAGCCGTAAGTATTTACATCAAGCAGTCCGCCAAGCAAGAATTCTGCTCCGGCAGAAGAAAATGAAAGAATTTTTACAAATATTTTTCCTACAAATTCAAAAATCATTTTTATAAATGGAACTTTTAAAACTCCTATTGCAAGTAAAGCTTGAGCTGATAATCCTATTCCAACAACCCTCCACGAAATTGCCTTTCTGTTTGTACTAAAAATCCAAGCGATAAAAATTAAAATTAACATTCCCAACATCCCACGTAAAAAAGATTTAAAAGTAAATCCCATTTGAGGTATAACTACCGACTTTTTTTCCGTTTGCTGCGATACTAATGAATAGTCTTTGTCCCTGAATTTAATCATCAGAGAATTTTTGTTTTTGACATAAGGTATTTTCTCAAAATTAAGATTTTGTTTTATACTATCTTCAGTGTTTTTATCAATTATTTTTCCTTTTGAAAAATAAAGAACATTACCATTGATAAGCAGGATAGAATCAATTTTTTGAGCATGATTAATTTCAGAAGTGGCATAAATGGTTGTTTTATCAAAATAGTAATAAAACAATTCTTCTTTGTCATTAGAAACAATTTTTAGCAAATTATTGCTTATGAATTCAAACCTTGCAGTATCCTTTTCTGATATTCCTAACCAATTTCCTCGAAAATCAAACTGATTATTTTCAGCGTTAACAACTACAGTGAAACCAAGTAAAATAATAATCAACACAAAACCCCAATTTCTTTTCATAGTCTGGTCTTTTTTTTGTTAATAATATCTCTGATTTTAGATGCTTTTTCGTATTCTTCTTTTTCAATAGCTTCGTTTAGAAGGACTTCCAATTCTTCAACAGATAAGTCTTCCAGCGAAGATCTTTTAAATGTTGATTGTTTACTTTCTTTAGGATTTATGGATTCTTTATCTTCTTCGGTAATATTTATTAAAATCCCTGCTTTTTGAACAATTTGCGGGGTAGTGTATATAGGAGCATTAAATCTTAACGCTAATGCAACAGCATCCGAGGTTCGGGAATCAATTTCAAAACTATCTCCTGTATTGTTATTTTTTATAAAAATTTTTGAATAAAATATTCCTTCATCCAGAGAGTGAATAAACACTTCAGAAACGGTATAACCGACAATTTCAGCAAATTTAAAGAATAAATCGTGGGTCAGCGGTCGGGGAGGTTTTAGTCCCTCAAGCTGTATGGCAATTGCTTGTGCCTCAAATCCTCCGATAATTATTGGAATTCTTTCTTCAGAATTTTTTACTGAAAGAATTAAGGCATATGCTCCAACTTGTGTTTGGCTATAAGATAATCCAAGAACCTCCAGCTTGATTTTATCCATTTTTTATTACAAATATATGAATTATTCAAAAATAATATTTTTTTATTTTTATTTTAATGAAAATTTATTTTCAAAATCCTCTAATTCGGTGATTAAGCTTTCCCAATATAACATTTCTTTTTCGAGTTGCTTTTCGAGTTCGGAAAACTGTTTGTATAATTCTTCTATCTTCTTGCTATCAACAGTTGTATTTAGTTGTGCTTTCAGGGTTTCGAGTTCTGTTTCGAGTTGATGAATTGTATCTTCTGATTTTTCAATTTTGCTTTTAAGTTGTCGCTTTCTCTTGTCAAATTCCTTTTTTTCAAGGTAATTTTTTTTGTTTTCGGAAATGGTTTCTTTTTTTGGTAAAGTATTAGTTTTTTCTTTATATTCCAATTCTTTTAAATCTTCTATTTTCCGCTTTTTAATAAAATCATAAATGCCTCCTATATGCTGGTAGATTTTATGATTTTTGAATTCGTAAATTTTTTCAACCAATCCATCAAGAAAGTATCTGTCGTGTGAAACTAAAATTAGAGTGCCGTCAAATTTTTTCAATGCATCTTTCAAAATATCTTTCGATCTCATATCGAGATGATTGGTAGGTTCGTCGAGAACAAGTAAATTGTAAGGTTCGAGCAGAAGTTTTGCCAACGATAAGCGACTTTGCTCTCCTCCCGAAAGAACTTTGACTTTCTTCTCAATATCTTCGCCCGAAAAAAGAAATGCTCCTAAAATATCGCGTAATTTTGTTCGTATATCACCAACAGCTACTCTATCGAGAGTCTCAAAAACTGTAAGTTCCGGACTTAAAAGTTCGTCTTGATTTTGAGCAAAATATCCGATTTTTACATTATGTCCGATTTTTAAAACTCCGTCATAATCAAGTTCCCCGGTAATTATTCTGGATAGGGTGGTTTTTCCTTCTCCATTACGACCGACAAATGCAACTTTTTCTCCTCTTTCTACTATTAAATTAATATCTTTGAGAACTAATTTGTTCCCATAATATTTAGTTAAATCCTTAGTCTCAACAACCACATCACCTGATCGGGGTGCTGGTGCAAATTTTATGTTTAATCTTGAATTATCCAGCTCGTCAACTTCTATAATCTCCAGTTTTTCCAACTGTTTTATTCTAGACTGAACTTGATTGGCTTTTGTGGCTTTATATCTGAATCTTTCAATAAATTCTTCTGTGTCTTTTATTAACTTTTGTTGATTTTCATAGGATGCTAATTGTTGTTTTATTCTTTCTTGCTGCAGTTCTTTAAATTGACTGTAAGAAACTTTATAGTCGTATATTTTGCCTAAATTTAACTCAATAGTTCGTGTTGTAACATTGTCTAAAAATGCTCTATCGTGAGAAATTACTACTACAGCTCCCCGATATTCCGCAATAAATTCTTCTAACCATTGAATTGCTTCAATATCGAGGTGATTGGTTGGTTCATCGAGCAGTAATAAATCCGGATTTTTCAAAAGAATTTTTGCTAACTCAATCCGCATTCTCCATCCTCCGCTGAATTCTGTTACTTTGCGATTTAGGTCTTCGGCTGAGAATCCCAGACCTTTAAGTACTTTTTCAGTATCTGCTTCTATACTGTTTAGTCCATGTATGCTTAAATGTTCGGTAAGAAAACTGATTCTTTCAATGGCTTTTAAATATTCTTCATCTTCAAAATCAATTGCAGATGATATTTTTAGATTAAGTTCATCGAGTTCTTTCTGAAGTTTTAGAAATTCGCTGAAAGCCAGTTTTGCCTCTTCTATAACAGAATTGCTATTGTTTTGTAAAATTAGCTGTTGTGGAAGATATCCAATGTTTATTTCCGAAGGTTTTGAAATATTACCCTCGCTTGGAGAAAATTCTCCGGAGATTAATTTAAGCAAAGTACTTTTACCGGCTCCGTTTTTACCAACAAGACCAATACGATCGCGTTGATTAATCATGAACGTTATCCCAGAAAAAAGCTCAAAAGCTCCAAACCGGACAGTAATGTTATTTAGAGATATCATCAGAAATCAGCTTTCTAAAAGTTTCTCCAGAGCAGTTTCATATTTTTCTTTTGCATCTGAAATAAAACCGAATGAGATGTCATCAATTCTCAATTCGCCTTTTGTTACATGACCTAAAGTGTAAAATGGGAATTTGTTTTTCATCATAAAATCAACAAAATCCATTTCTTTTTCTATTGGAACACTTACAACTACTCTGCCTTGAGCTTCACCAAACAAGAAAGAATCTGTCCTTACTTCTGAAGCAGTAGTTATGTCGAAACCTAAATTATTTGGCATTGCAGATTCAAGAAGAGTTATATACAATCCACCATCTGATACATCATGCATTGAATTGACTAAAGATTTTTTTGCCAATTCTTGTAAAATTTTATTCAATTTAACTTCGAAGTCAAGGTCAAATTCAGGAGCAGGAGATAGTTTTACTTTGTGGTATGAATATAAATATTCCGATGAACAAATGTCGTTGCTAAGATTTCCTACAAGATAGATCATATCTCCTTTTTGTTTAAAAGCAAGTGCTGTCAGATATGATTTATCTTCCAAAATTCCGAGCATCCCGATTACAGGAGTTGGGTTTACAGCTTTTGAAACCCCACCGATTGTTGTTTGATTGTAAAAAGACACATTTCCCCCGGTTACAGGAGTATTAAATGCTGAGCAAGCTTTTCCCATTCCTTTTACTGCCATAACAAATTCCCAATAACTTTCAGGAATTAATGGAGAACCAAAGTTTAAACAATTAGTAATTGCTAATGGTTTTGCTCCCGTACATGCTATATTGCGAGCAGCTTCTGCTACTGCAATCATTGCCCCTTTTTCCGGATCAGACTTAACATAACGGCTGTTACAATCGGTTGTTACAGCAAGTGCTTTTTGAGTTCCTTTTATGTTTATCACACCGGCATCAGCAGGACGATTTGTTGTTAGATTTACAGTACGTACCATGGTATCATACTGCTCATAAACCCATTTCTTTGAGGCGATATTTGGATGAGAAGTTAAGAAATCTGCAACTTCTTTTAGATTTGTGGGTTCAGGAATAGAATCAATATCGAATTTTTTAATTTCCGATAAATAATTAGGCTCTTTATATTCTCTGTCATATACAGGAGCCCCACCACCCAATACAAGACTTTGTGCCGGAACCTCAGCTACCAATTCTCCTTTATAATAAAAATAAAGTTTATCTTCGTCAATTACTTCCCCAATTTGAGCACAGTTCAAGTCCCATTTTTCGAAGATTTTTTTCACTATATCTTCTTTGCCCTTTTTTATAACTACGAGCATGCGTTCTTGGGATTCTGAAAGTAATATTTCCCATGCATCAATATTTTTCTGACGTAAAGGAACTTTTGAAAGATCTATACGCATTCCACAATTTCCTCTGGCCGACATCTCGCTGGTGGAGCAGATAATTCCTGCAGCTCCCATATCTTGCATTCCTACAATAGCATCAGTTTCAGCTAATTCCAGAGTGGCTTCAAGCAATAATTTTTCTTGAAATGGATCTCCTACCTGAATTGATGGAATATCGTCGGCAGAGTTTTCTGACAAATCCATCGAAGCAAATGTACTTCCATGAATTCCGTCTTTTCCTGTTGATGAGCCAACAATAAATACAGGATTTCCTGCACCTTCGGCTTTTGCTGATAAAGTTTTGCCTTTTTCAACAATACCAACCGACATGGCATTTACTAGTGGGTTATTATCGTAAGATTCATCGAAAAATAATTCTCCTCCTAAAACCGGTACTCCGAAGGCATTTCCATAATCGCCAATTCCTTTTACGACTCCTTTTAGCAAATATTTGGTGCGATTAGAATTCGGATTCCCGAAACGTAATGAATTCAACTGGGCTATCGGACGTGCTCCCATGGTAAAAATATCTCTGTTTATTCCTCCTACTCCTGTTGCTGCTCCTTGATAAGGCTCAACTGCTGAGGGGTGATTATGTGATTCTATTTTGAAAGCACATGCCAAGTTGTTACCTATGTCTACCAGTCCTGCATTTTCTTCTCCGGCTTCGGCAAGCAAACATTCGCCTTTTCGTGGAAGGGTTTTTAGCCATTTTATGGAATTTTTATACGAAGCATGTTCACTCCACATTACAGAATATATACTCAACTCTGTAAAGTTGGGCTCTCTGCCTAAATATTTTTTTATTAACTCAAATTCTTCTTCGGTTAATCCTAATTCTTTCACTAATTCCAAGTTAACTTTTTGTTCTGACATATATTTTTATTTTTAGATTTCAAACCTACAATTTTTTTTGTTTAAATTTTTATGTCGCTTCAAATAATTTTAAACAAACTGTTTATAAATTACTTTAACTCTCTCAAATATAACTGAATAGTATTTTCCAAACCAAAATATAATGCATCGGATATCAAAGCATGACCAATAGAAACTTCTTTTACCTGAGGAACATTTTTTATGAAATATTTTAAATTTTCCAGATTCAAATCATGTCCTGCATTAATATCAAGTCCAAGGCTTATGGCAACTTGTGCTGCTTCCACAAAAGGCTTTACTGCGTGCTCAGAATCTTTAGTAAACATCGAAGCATAGGGTTCAGTGTAGAGTTCAATACGATTTGTACCTGTTTTTGCAGCCCATTCAATGTTTTGGGGGTTTGTATCAACAAATATTGATGTTCTTACCCCCCAACTTTGAAATTCTGAAATAAGTTCTTTTAAAAATTCATAATGCTTTTTGGTATCCCATCCTGCATTTGATGTTAAAGCATCAGGAGCATCCGGAACTAATGTTACCTGATCGGGACGGATTTCTTTTATTAAGTTTATAAACTTTGGTGAGGGATAACCTTCTATATTAAATTCTGTTGTGATAATCGGTTTGATTTCATAAACATCGCTGTATCTAATATGTCTTTCATCAGGGCGGGGATGAACCGTAATGCCCTCTGCTCCGAATCGCTGGCATCTGATTGCTGCAAGTTTTACATTAGGAATATTACCGCCGCGAGAATTTCTCAAAGTGGCAATCTTATTAATATTTACGCTTAATCTTGTCATTTCTAAAAAATTTTTTTCTTACAAAGATATGTATTAAGTTTGCATTATAAAAGATTAAAAATCATATTTTATGCTTGCTCGTGATCTCATTGCTCATTCTATTCCTGTAGTGAAAACCTCCGATACCGGAAACGACGTCTTAAATTGGATGGACAATCTCAGAGTATCACATCTGCCAATTGTTAACAACGAAGAATTTTTAGGCTTAATTTCAGATACCGACATCTTTGATAATAATAATCCGGATGAACCTATTGGAAATCACAGGTTGTCTTTAGTCAGACCTTTTGTTTACGAAAAACAACATATTCTCGAAATTATTGAATTGGTTTCAAAATTAAATATTTCGGTTGTTCCGGTTCTTGATATAAACAATAAATATCTCGGGGCAATTACACTTCAAAAACTGGTTACCGAATTTTCTAAACTCATAAGCATCGAAAAGGCTGGAGCCATCATTATTCTTGAAATGACCATTCATGATTATTCACTTAGCGAAATTTCTCAAATTATTGAATCAAACAACGCTAAAGTAATGTGCTTGTTTGTTTCCTCTTCAGACCAATCTACTAAAATAAATGTTACCATTAAATTGGATGTTACAGACATGACATCTATTTTAAAAACTTTTGAACGTTATGATTATACTGTAAAAGCTTCTTTTTTAAGTGAAGATATTCTTAAAGTCTTTTATCAGGATAGATATGATTCATTTATAAATTTCTTAAATATTTGAATTTGTGTCGAATAGTTTTTAGCATTGTTTATTTATTCTTAGCTGTTGCTTTATTTTCGCAATGCGAAAAGTTTTTGGTTAATGATATAATAATTTCGGGCAATAATAAAACAAAAAGCGAAATTATCTTCCGAGAAGCGCCTTTTAATTCAGATAGTTATATTTCGGATTTTGAAATTGATGAATTTAAAAGTAATCTTCAACGAACAGGACTTTTTAATTTTGTTTTTATTGATACTGTTATAAACCGGGATTGTTCAATTGTCATCAAAGTACAACTAATTGAAAGATGGTATTACTGGGTATATCCTATCTTTGAACATGCTGATAGAAATTTCCCCGCATTTTTAAAAAATCAAGATTGGAATAAAATTAATTACGGCATTTCTGTCGAATTAAAAAATTTATCCGGCAATAATGATTTATTAAAACTTAAATTAAGATTTGGATTTAAAGAACATTTTTCGGTAGCATATTCTTCAAAAGAATTTTTTGATAATAAGGTTTTCTCCGTAAAATCCGGGACTGATTTTTTCCGTCAGAAACGATTTGAACAAAAAATATTCTCAAACTTGCCGGTTTTTATAAGTTCAGATACAGATTACATAAAAACCAGTTTAGAACCTTATTTACTTTTGACTTACCGTCCTGCATTTTCCGGTCAGGCAGCCTTAGGAATAAAATACAGAAGATTGTTTTCGCCTGTAAATGTATTTTATAACGACACAACAATAATTTTTCCGATAATTTCCGAATATTTGATTTTTAGAATCAATCAAAGTTTTGATAATCGGGATAATAAAACATATCCTCAAAAAGGTCTGCTTATTGAAAATTCTTTAAATCTTAACAAGGCATTGAATGATAAAACTTCAACATTTATTGAATATTTCGGAAATTTTCAGGTTAATTATCCAATCTCTCAAAGATTCTACTATAAAACGGAATTTGCTGCTTCGTTCTTATTCATGCAAAAAAATCAAAATCTTTCATATCAAAATATTATAGAGTTTAACAGAAATTTTTGGATTCGAGGATTGGAGGTTTATTATTTTGATTCTTTCTCTAATTTAAAATTACAAAATACTGTTTCGTTTTTATTAAGCAGATTCAGAATTCACAATATTCCTTTGTTTTTACCGGAATCATTTTCTAAAACATACAGCAGGATTTATTTGGATGGATTTTTTGATATGGGATATGCTTACGGGTCAAACTACAGAGATATTAATTTTTTGCAGGAAAAACTTTTAATTTCGGTAGGAATAGGAATTAGTTTCGAAACATATTACGACAGACTTTTGCAGTTTTATGCAGCTTATGTTCAAAATATCAATAAAACAAGTATATTTGTAAATTATAAGACACCAATTTACAAAGTTTTTTAAATATGAATATTGCAATTTATGGACGAGGATTCGGAAACAGTTTCAACGGAATGATAATTCAACTTTTTGAAGAGTTCAAAATTCGAAATGTAAAAGTTTTTTTGAATAAAAGTTTTCACGAATTTATCACAAAAAAGGTTTTATATTTTCCCGAAGTAGAAGGATTGTTTGAAAATGAATTGCCGGGGGATATTAAAATTGACTTTTTTATAAGTATTGGCGGCGATGGCTCTTTTCTGGAATCCGCCTCTATTGTTAAGGATTCAGGGATTCCGATAGTTGGAATTAATACAGGACGACTTGGAATTCTTGCTTATGTAAATGCTACGAATCTTCTGAAATCAATCAATCAGATAATTGAAGGTGATTATATTCTTGATAAGCGAATGTTACTCGAGATATATTCAGAAAATAGATTTTATGGCAATTTGAATTTTTGCCTTAATGATTTTACTATTCAAAAGTATTCAAAGCTTAATATGATTAAAACAAAAGTTTGTGCTGATGATAACTACATAAATACTTACTGGTCGGATGGGTTAATTTTTGCGACACCAACCGGTTCTACTGCATATTCAATGAGTTGTGGAGGACCAATTGTCGTTCCCGGGTCGAACGTAATAACAATTACCCCTATAGCAAATCATAACCTCACTGTTAGACCTTTAGTCTTATCTGCAGATACTGAATTAAAGGTGAGCGTTGATTCCAGCGAAGCGAAAATCCTTGTATCGCTCGATCATCGGGCTTATGTTGTAAAAAATAACGTGGAATTTTTTATAAAAAAAGCAAAATTTAACATTAATTTTGTAAATTTGCTAAAAAATAATTATTTTAGCACTTTAAGAAATAAACTGATGTGGGGTATTGATGCGAGAGGATAAAATGCTGATTATTAGCATTTTAACTAATTTAAAATTGAAATTATGAAAAGAATTGTTAGTCTTTTTTTATTGTTTTTTATCTTAGTAGGGTCGAGTTTTTCCCAATTTAATGTTCACTGGAGAAAAATAAGACACGAAGTATTTTTCGGATCCGGAACAACCAATTTCCTTGGAGATCTTGGAGGTTCAAATACTATCGGAACTCACTCCATTAAAGACTTTGATATTAAAGCTTCTCGTTGGCTTTTTCAGGTTGGTTACGGCTATAAAATTGCCGAACCACTGGCAGTTAAAGCAAGTTTATTTTACGGAAGGCTTTATGGAAGCGATCAATTTACATTAGAATATAATCGTAACAGTCGAAATTTGCATTTCCGTTCTCCAATCATAGAACTTTCTGGAACTATCGAATATTCGATTGTTAAAGAAAGGTATGGTCACAGATATGATTTAAGAAGAATTAAAGGTAGAGGAAATTTACCAAATTTCTATGTTTTTACTGGAATCAGCGGAATTTACTTTAATCCAAAAGCCCAATATACCGATGGCAAATGGTATGCTCTTCAACCTCTTGGCACCGAAGGGCAAGGTATTATTCCTACAAGAGAGAAATATTCCCGTTTAAGTATGGCCATTCCGGTAGGGATTGGTATGAATTATCTTATTGACAGAAATATCGGAGTTGGTTTCGACTTTGGTTTTAGATATGCTTTCACTGATTATATGGATGATGTTAGTACAACTTATGTTGATCCTAATATTTTCTCTGACCCAATGGCTGCATATTTTAGTAGTGGTACCGCTGATCCTGCATGGCCGGGTGTTGGTCCAGGACAACAACGTGGACAGAGTAAATATAATGATTCATACTTGTTTCTTACTTTAAAAGTATCTTATAAATTGCGTCCAAGGCTTCCGGGACTTCCAAAATTCTAATGCAACTTTGTATAATATTTGTTGCTTATTTACGTTGTATGTGGGGATGTTAATAATTATGATGATGTCAGGTTCTTATAAGCAAATTCTTTATAGCTTAAAGGTTTTATTTGTAGTTCTACTATTCAACTGCTCAGGCACAAAAACTTTTTCTCAAAAAGGGATCGAGTTTGGCGGTCATGTAGGAGGAGCTTATTATATGGGGGATCTAAACCTTTCTAATCATTTTTATCAGCCACATCTTAATTTTGGAGGTTTTTTCAGGTATCATTTTAATGGTAGATATAACCTAAGATTGAACGGGTTATATACTCGACTTTCTGCCGATGATGCAGATTTTAACAATAGATTTCAGGTTTTAAGAGATCGTAGGTTCGAAACTTCTTTGATTGAACTGGCAGGGATGTTTGAGATAAACTTCAAACCTTATTTGATTGGAGATACCCGTAAAGAAAGTTTTACACCTTATCTGCAAGCAGGTCTGGCTTTATATCTTGCCAACTCTGCTCAAGATATTATCGGAGTAGCTATTCCGATAGGATTTGGAGTAAAAAAGAATCTAACTCCGCGTTTGGTTTTGGGTGCTGAATGGTCTTTCCGAAAAACATTCTCTGATTACTTAGATTCGGTATCAGGCGAGGACCTCTCCAATTACGACAGTAATTACGGCATTTCGGTTGATGATGTTTTATGGCACAAACAGAGAGGCTTCAGATATCATAAAGATTGGTATTCGATTGCTTCTATAACTTTATCGTACACATTTAAAATTGGAGGATTGGGTTGTCCTGCATATTATCAATATTAAAAAAATGAATTATCTCGAACAAATAGATTTGAATAGGGTGCCTTTACATGTGGCTGTAATAATGGACGGAAACGGACGATGGGCAAAAGCAAGGTCTAAAAACAGACTTTCAGGCCACAATGAAGGAGCAAAAGCTTTAAAAAACGTACTCGAAGCTTGTGGTGAATTGGGGGTTAAGTACCTGACGGTTTATGCTTTCTCAACAGAGAATTGGAACAGACCAAAAGAAGAAGTTAACGGACTAATGGAATTACTGGTTACTTCAATTAACAAAGAACTACCACAATTTAAAAAGCACGGAATTAAAGTTAATATACTTGGTCAGTTAGACAGATTGCCTGATCATGTTCAAATGGCTGTAAATAATGTTATTCGGCAAACACAAAAAAATGATAAACTTGTCTTCAATGTTGCTCTTAGCTACAGCGGCAGATGGGAAATTTTGAATGCAGTGAATAATTTGATTAAAGATGTAAAATCAGGCAAATTGACTTCCAAGGAAATTGATGATGAACTATTTAAACAATACCTTACAACAAAAGATATTCCCGACCCAGATCTCTTGATACGTACAAGTGGAGAAATTAGAATTAGTAATTTTCTTCTGTATCAATTAGCATATTCTGAACTATATTTCACTGATATTCTTTGGCCTGATTTCAGTAAGGAACAATTTTACAAAGCCGTTTACGACTATCAGAAAAGAGAAAGAAGATTTGGAAAAACAAGTGAGCAAATTTCTTAATTATTAAAAAATGAAATTGAAATTATTATTTATTGTTGCGGGATTATATTCTTTATCCGCTTTTTCGCAGGAGATTATTACTACAAACATTCCCAATATTGACTATGCTCAACCGAAAGAATACGAATTAGGAGGGGTTACTATTTCAGGTGTACAATACCTCGATCAGGACGTACTGCTTTATCTTACAGGATTAGAAATAGGTCAAAAAATTATGATTCCCGGAGAACAAATTACAAAAGTTATTAAAAAACTTTACGAACAGGGATTGTTTTCCGAGATAAAGATTACTCTAACCAATGTAATCAATAACAGAGCATTTATTGACATTTATCTTCAAGAACGACCAAGACTCTCAAGTTTTAGTTTTACAGGTATAAAAAAATCCGAAGCGGATGACATTAGAGATCTCATTAAATTAATCAAGGGGGTTCAGGTTACCGATAACACAATAATCTCAGCAGAAAATAAAATTATTGACTATTTTATTGATAAAGGATTTTTAAATATTGAAGTAAGTACTGTTCAAACTCCCGATACAATTATGCCTAATTCCGTTTCTTTGGTTTTTAATATAAATAAAAATCAAAGAGTCAAAATAAATAACATTGTTTTTATTGGTAATGATAAAATAGGTAATGAGAAAAATATCTGGAACTCTTTTCGAAATCCCGAAGCAAGAGGAAATGCAAAGCTCAAAAGAGCTATGAAGTCAACAAAAGAAAAGGCATGGTACAATATCTTTAAACCATCAAAACTTATTGAAAAAGATTATGAAACAGATAAAAAGAATATAATTAATAAGTATAACGAACTTGGGTATCGTGATGCAAAAATAATCAAAGACTCGATTGTTAAAATAAATGATAAACTTATTGATATTTATATCTTTATTGATGAAGGTGAGAAATATTATTTCCATAATATTACTTGGGTTGGAAATACCAAATACAGTTCAGAAGTATTGTCAAAAGTTTTGGGAATAAAACCTGGGGATGTTTATAATAAAAAACTACTCGAGGATAAATTGCTTTACGATCCCGATGGTGTTATGTCTTTGTATCAGGATAATGGATATCTGTTTTCTAATATTGTTCCTGTTGAGATTGCAGTAGCAAATGACTCCATTGACATTGAAATGCGAATTTACGAAGGAAAACAGGCACGAATAAATAGAGTTACTGTTACAGGGAACAACAGGACCAATGATCATGTTATTTTGCGAGAAATCAGGTCTCGTCCCGGAAGTCTTTATAGGCGTTCTGATGTTCAAAGAACAATACGAGAACTTGCACAACTGGGATATTTTGATCCCGAAAAATTAAATGTGGATTTTAATCCGGATCCTGTTGATGGTACTGTTGATCTGGAATATATTGTTGAAGAAAAGCCATCTGATCAAATAGAACTTTCGGGAGGATACGGTGCAGGAATGATTGTTGGAACTCTAGGATTATCGTTCAATAATTTTTCACTGAAAAACATCTTTAATAAAGATGCATATCGACCATTACCTTCAGGTGATGGGCAAAGGCTATCAATTCGAGGTCAGGCTTCGGGGACTTGGTATCAGAATTACAGTTTCCAATTTATAGAACCTTGGTTTGGTGGCAAAAAACCTAATGCTTTCACTACTTCGATATATCATTCCAACATGTCGTTAGGAGGATATAGTAGTGATACCACAAAGAACTTTTTTAAGGTGACAGGAGCCGGTTTGGGATTAGGACAAAGATTAAGGGTACCCGATGATTATTTCACTTTTTATAATGAGATAGGCTATAAATTCTATAACCTTAAAAATTTTAGTAATTTTATTTATAAGGACGGTTATTCAAATAACTTAAGTTTTAAATCTGTTATTGGCAGAAATTCTTCAGGGCCGAATCCGATTTTCCCGACAATGGGTTCAAGTTTTTCCTTGTCTATTGAACTTACTCCACCGTATTCATTCTTTAACGGAAAAGAATACACTGATAATATGTCGTCTCAAGAAAGATATAAATGGATTGAATATCATAAATATAAATTATCAGGATTATGGTTTACAACACTTGCCGGGACCAAAGATGGCAGTTCCAGAGCTCTTGTATTGATGTCAAAATTTGAGTTTGGAATTTTGGCAATGTATAACAGAAAAGTAGGGCCTTCTCCTTTCGAAGGATTCCAGCTTGGCGGCGACGGACTATACGGATATAATCTTTACGGACTTGAAACAATTGGTTTAAGAGGTTATGCAAATAACTCTTTAACTCCGGCAAAAGGAGGAAATCTTTACGACAAATTTACAGTTGAGCTTAGGTATCCTCTTTCTCTTAATCCAACTGCTACCTTGTACATGATCGGATTTGTAGAAGCAGGGAATGCTTGGTATGATATTCAAAATTTCAACCCTTTTGATGTTAAACGATCGGCTGGAGTGGGTGTAAGAATTTATATGCCTATGATAGGAATGTTAGGTGTTGATTGGGGTTATGGCTTTGACAATATTCAGGGTAGTGTGGGACAGAATAAGAGCCAGTTCCATTTTGTCATCGGGCAACAGTTCTAAAAAATTTGGAACATATTTTGTAAAAGAATAAATTTGAATAAAAATTATGATTATGAAAAAATTAGCTATTTCTCTTATCTTAGTTACATTTGTAAGTTTTTTGTTTGCTCAAAAATACGCTTACGTAGATACCGAATACATTTTAAACAATATTCCGGCTTATGAAACAGCAAAAATACAATTAGACGATCTTGCTGCTGCCTGGAAAAAAGAAATTGATCAGAAAAAAGCTGAAATTGATAAAATGTATGCTGATTATCAGGCCGAAAGAATCCTGCTCACAGAAGAGCTAAGAGCTAAAAGGGAACAGGAAATTATGCAAAAAGAAAGAGAGATGAGAGATTTACAACAAAAATATTTCGGAAAAGACGGAATGCTTTTCAAAAAACGTGAAGAATTAATAAAACCTTTACAAAACGACATTTATAATGCAATAAAAGAAATAGCTCAGGAAGGCTCTTTTGCGGTTATTTTTGATACCGCAAACAGTCCTAATATGATTTATACCGATCCTCGTTATGATAAGAGCGATGATGTTTTGAAAAAACTTGGATTTAAAAATTAATTTGTATTTTTGTATTGTAAAAATTAATAAAATTGAATATTATGAAAAAGTTACTTGGAATTATTTTAATTAGCGTTTTATCTATTTGCGGTTTTGCTCAGAAAGGAAAATTTGGACATGTTGATGTATCTGCAATTCTTTCCAATATGCCTGAAAAAACAACAGCATCAAAACAGCTGGAAGACTATGCAAAAACTCTTGAAGCTCAATTACAGAATTTAAATAAAGAGTTAGAAGCAAAATATAATGATTACATGGCAAATGTAGATACATACGGAAAAGCTATTAAACAAATGAAAGAAGAAGAAATTGTTGGATTGCAGCAAAGGATACAAGCATTTCAATCAACCGCACAAGAAGACTTACAAGCAAAAGAAGCCGAACTTTTAGAGCCTATTTATAGTAGCATTAAAAATGCAATTAAACAAGTAGGAGAAGAAAAAGGATTAATATATGTTTTTGATGTATCCAGTTTATTGTACTACTCGTCAGAAAGTATTGATGTTACTAATGATGTTAAAGCAAAGTTAGGAATAAAATAATTAACATATCATTATAAATTAATCCCGGATTATGCCGGGATTTTTTATTATGGAAAGACCAATTGGCGTCATTGACAGCGGAATAGGAGGCTTGACGGTTTTAAGGCAAATCGTTGAAGATTTGCCAAACGAAGAATACATTTATATAGCAGATAGTCAAAATGCCCCTTATGGTATAAAGTCAAAAGAAGAGATTAAGAATTTAGTGTTTAGACTCGTCGATTATTTATTGCTACAAAATGTAAAAATGATTGTAGTAGCTTGTAATACAGCAACTGCTGCAGCAATTTATGATTTAAGAGAAAAGTATTCATTACCTATTGTGGGCTTAGAGCCTGCAATAAAACCGGCAGCATTGAATACAAAAACAAAAAATATAGGTGTACTGGCAACTGAAGGTACTTTTAGAGGAAATCATTTTATTAATACCTCCAATAAATACAAAGATTATGTGAAAATTCACATGCAAGTTGCAAAAGGACTTGTTGAACTAGCAGAAGCAGGAATTTTTGAGGGAAAAGAAGTTGATGACTTGATTGAAAAATATGTTAAGCCATTAATAGAATGTAATATTGATTATCTTGTGCTTGGTTGTACACATTATCCGCTTTTTTATGATTCAATCAAGAAATTTACCGGTGATAATATAAAAATTATTGACTCTGCAAAACCGGTAGCTGTAAGAGTTAAAGATTTATTAATGACAAATCACATTTTGAGGTCAGAAATTATTAAAACAAAAATTCATTTTATAAGTACAAAACATATTGATAACTTAATGCTATCAGTTAATAAAATGTTTAATGTAGAACAAATGAACTGCGTGGTCGAAAAAGTCGAAATATAGGTAAACAAATACTAACTTTTTTTTTTCTTTTTCGTAAAACATAATTGAAGTAATTGTTACCTAATGAATTGCATTGTTATTGATGATGATCCTGTGATACAATCACAACTCAGAACTTTTTGTTCTAAATGTGGGTTGATAAGTAATTTAGGATGTTACAGCAATCCTGCAGAAGCTACGAATGTTATAAGAAATAACAATGTTAATTTAATTTTTCTTGACATAGAAATGCCTCAACAGAGTGGAATAGAGTTTCTGGAGGAGGTGAGTGATAAAGATTTTCAAATTATTGTTATTTCAGGAGATAGAAAGTACGCTCTTCAAACTTTTCAATACGATGTTGTTGATTATTTATTAAAACCAATAGAATACTCAAGATTTTTAAAATCTGTAAATAAAGTAATTCAAAGAGTTTACGAAAAAAATAATTTAAATAATTCAGATTCAATTTATTTAAAAATAAAAAATTCATTTATTCGAATTTTCCATAACGATATTTATTTTATTGTTATTTCAGATAAAGGGATTGATATTGTAGTTAAGGATAGATCATATCATATTAATTCATGTAGAGAATGCAGTAATTTGTTGACAAATAACGGATTAATTCAGATATCAAAAACAGTTTATATTAATCCTTTAAAAATGTTGACAGTAAAGGATAATTTTGTATGTTTTTTTGATAGAGAACATTTTGAAGATTGTTTAGTGATAGAAGAAGAATATAAAAAAGGATTATTATCGAAACTAGAGGGATTAAAATGAATTTGTTGAGGGAACTTTTTCTTAAATATATTGGTCAAACTTCCACAACACCATATTTATTGGAAATAGAAAAATCAGATGGAGTTTTTTTGTACACTCCTCAAGGGGAAAAACTTTTTGATTTAATATCAGGTGTTTCAGTTAGTAGTCTTGGTCATAATTTTAAACAAGTTGTAGAGGCTGTAAAAAAACAGATTGAATCGTATTCACATTTGATGGTTTATGGTGAATATATTCAAACGCCACAGGTAAAACTTGCCGAGTATCTTGTTAAAATGTTGCCTGAAAAACTAAACAATGTTTATTTTGTAAATAGCGGTAGCGAAGCAGTTGAGGCAGCTCTCAAATTAGCAAAACGATATACGGGCAAAACTAGAATAGTTTCTTTTAAAAATGCTTATCACGGTAGTTCACACGGAGCTTTGAGCCTTTGTGGGAACGAAAATTTTAAAAACTCATTTAGACCCTTACTGCCGGAAGTTTATCATATTCAACCCGATAATTTTGCTGAATTAGATATCATTGATAAAAATACTGCATGTGTGATATTTGAGCCTGTAATGGCTGAGGCCGGAATTTTTATCCCATCAAAAGAATACATTATCGAGTTAGTTAAAAGATGCAAAAAGAACAATTGTCTGGTTATTGTTGATGAGATACAAACGGGATTCGGACGTACAGGTGATATGTTTGGTTTTTTGCACTATAATTTTGTTCCTGACATTGTTTGTTTTGCAAAAGCTTTTGGAGGTGGAATGCCTCTTGGTGCGATAGTGGCCAATAAAGAAGTAATGCACGCGTTTACTTCAAATCCTGTTTTGGGACATATCACTACGTTTGGGGGGCATCCGGTCTGTTGTGCAGCTTCTTTTGAGGCAATTAAATATATAAATGAGTCCGGAATAGTTTTACAAGTTTCACAAAAAGAGAAATTGTTTAGAGACTTACTTTCAGGTAATAAACATATTAAAGAAATTCGCGGGCGAGGATTATTACTAGCAGTAGAACTTGGAGATAGAGATAAGATTTTAAAACTTGTTAGAAAAGGATTAGAAATTGGTTTTGTTACCGACTGGTTTATTTTTCACGATACTGCCTTTAGAATTGCTCCACCATTAACCATAAGCAATCAAGAAATTGAGCAGGTTTGTGATTTAATTAAAAAGGCTCTTGCGGAAATTTTCTCTTAGAGTTTTTCGTTCCTGCAGAAAATGATAAAAATATTCTATTTTTACAAAATAATTTGAAGCGTTTACGTTTATTATTTAGGAAACCTTAATTTAATATGGGTGGAAAATACGTGTTGATTTTTGTGGGATTTTTTCTTTTGAATGCAAATTTATTTTCAAAGGATATTTTAATATTACCGGAAATTGATTCCATAGCCGGAATAGTTGACAACATTAGAAACTCTAAATCAGATAAATTACGCATAGAATATAATAACGTTTTAATCTCTTATTTGAATGATTTTTTAAAAAGACCAGAATCTTTCAATGCCAATTTCAGTAAAGTGAAAGGGATTACTGTTCTTACATCAGACGATAAGTTGCTACGAGTGTATACATGGAATTTGCAATTTAATGATGGATCTTATAAATATTTTGGATACATACAATACAAGAACAAAAATAAAATAGATCTCTTTTTTCTTGATGATAAGAAATACAACTCTAATGGAGAAATAAGGTTATATCAAAGTCATTCGGAATGGTATGGAGCAATATACTATGAAATGGTTACAAAAAAATGGAATTCACAAACCTACTATACACTAATTGGTTGGGATGGAGCAGACTTTTTAATAAATAGAAAAGTAATTGAAGTTCTTTATTTCGATCGAAAAGGATTGCCTGTATTTGGAAAAAAATTATTTAAACTTAACAGAACTCTTACAGGGAGACTGGTATTTGAATATGCCGATAGGGCAAATATGTTGTTACGTTATAATCAAAAACAAGATATTATTGTTATGGATCATCTTTCACCAAACGATTCTAAATATACCGGGATTTATGCTTATTATGGGCCTGATTTTTCTTATGATGCATTGGTTTTTAGGGGAGGGAAGTGGATTCTACAACAAGATATAGATCCTAATATTGCTATAAATTACAAACGTGATCCAAAAATTAATACCTTAAAGCGTAAAGGATTTTCAAAAAACTTTTAATTTATGAAAAGTAAAAAGCAAATAAAGATATATGTTGTTGACAATGATGTTGACGAACTTGAAAAGTTTAGGGATAATTTTAAACCTGAATTTAATTACATTCTAAATACTTTTTCATCAGTTCAAATGTTTCTTAATAAATTAAAATCTGATTCAAAAGATAGGGATTTTAAGATTGTTTTACTTGATAAATTAGTTAGCAGTAGAGGGATGCAAACTAATTCTGCAATCGAAATTGTACCTAAAATTAAAAGCATTGATAGAAATGCCGAAGTAATTATTTTTGCTGATAGTGAAAATATTGAATTGAAGGCAACTAACAGTGCAATTAAATCGGTTATTTACATAAAAAAAGATAAGCATTATTTTGATATTCTATATCCCATAATGGAACGTTTAGTAAGTGATTACGAATTAAAAAAGGCTCGTAAAAAGTTAAAAAAATCAATAGTAGTATCATTAACAGTAATTATCATTGCAGCAGTAATATTTGTTTTTGGGATGTTTTACTTCGGCTAATTTCTGACAATTTGGCATACATTTGCTCTGGCATTTGATTTGAAAAACGCTAGCGTTAACTTTAAAATATATGAATCATGATGCAGAAGACCGGTAACATTGGAGTAACAACCGAAAACATCTTTCCAATTATTAAGAAATTTTTGTATTCCGATCACGAAATATTTCTCAGAGAATTAGTATCAAATGGTGTTGATGCCTGTCAGAAACTGAAAGCTCTTGCTAACTCCGGCGAGTTTAAAGGAGATGCCAGCAATTTGAGAGTTTGGGTAAAAATTGATAAAGAAAATAAAACTATTACCGTTAGCGATAATGGTATAGGTATGACAGCCGATGAGGTTGAAAAATATATAAATCAAATTGCACTTTCAAGTGCAGGAGATTTTCTGGAAAAATATAAGAATATAGAAAACGCCATTATCGGACATTTTGGACTTGGGTTTTATTCGGCTTTTATGGTTGCCAAAAAAGTCGAAATATTCACTAAATCATACATTGAAGATGCAACGGCTGTTCACTGGGAGTGTGAAGGAGATCCATCTTATAAGCTCTCGGAAATAGAGAAATTAGAAAGAGGTACTGATGTAGTTTTGCATCTTGACGATGATTCCTTTGAATTTCTCGAAAAACATAAAATTCGGGAACTATTAAACAAGTATTGTAAGTTTTTACCTGTAGAAATTGCTTTCGGTAAAAAAACAGAATGGAAAGATGGGAAAGAAGTTGAAACTGATGATGATCTGATTATTAATAATACGAATCCGCTCTGGAAACAAAAACCTGTTGAACTTAAAGAGGAGGATTACAAAAAATTTTATCGGGAATTATATCCATCTAATTTCGAAGAACCATTGTTCTATATACATTTAAATGTTGACTACCCTTTTAATTTAACGGGGATTCTGTATTTTCCTAAAATAAAATCAAACCTTGATATCCAGAAAAACAAGATACAACTGTATTGTAATCAAGTTTTTGTTACAGATTCGGTTGAAGGAATTGTTCCAGAATTTTTAACCTTACTTCATGGTGTTCTTGATTCTCCGGATATCCCTCTAAATGTTTCTAGAAGTTATTTACAAAGTGATTCCAATGTCAAAAAGATTTCAGGACATATAACTAAAAAAGTTGCTGACAAACTGTCGGAAATATTCAAAGATAATCGTGAAGATTTTCAGAAAAAATGGGACGATCTTAAATTATTCATAGAATTTGGAATGATTACCGATGAAAAGTTCTATGAACGAGCCGAAAAATTTGCTCTATTTAAAAATATTGACGGAGAATATTTTACATTCGAAGAATACAAAAATAAAATAGAAAAAAATCAAAAAGATAAAGAGAACCAATTGATATATCTTTACGCTACTGATAAAGATCAGCAATGGACATATATAAATGCCGCAAAGGAAAAAGAATATGATGTTCTTTTGCTCGACGGACAATTGGATATTCATTTTATAAACACTCTTGAAACGAAGTTTAACAATTCGAGGTTTATTAGAGTAGATGCAGATGTAATTGATAACTTAATTAAAAAAGATGATAAAATAGATTCAGTTCTTTCTGAAAAAGAACAGGAAGTTTTAAAGAAAGTCTTCAAAGGAGTTGTTCCAAAAGACGGTATGTTCTGGGTTATGACCGAAAGCTTAAGGGATTTGGATATACCTGTTCTTATTACAAGAGACGAGTTTATGAGAAGAATGAAAGATATGTCGGTGTTGGGTGGTGGAACAAATTTCTATCGAGATATGCCTGATGACTTTAAAGTTGTAATTAATACAAATCATCCATTAATTGTTGAATTAAGCTCGAATATTTCGAAAAAGTCTTCTTCCAAAAGAATAGAAATTGAAACAAAGATAGATGAACTTAAAAAGGAAAAATCTGAAGTAGAAGAAAAACTAAAAGAATTCAAAACCGAAGAAGAAAAACCGACAGAATTAAAAGAAAGGGAAAATGATCTTGAATCTAAAATTTTCAAATTAGAAGAAGAACTTAATAATTACTACGAAGAACTTGGGAAAAAAACAAAACTTGTAGGGCAGTTATTTGACCTTGCATTGTTGTCGAATAATTTGCTTAAAGGAGAAGCTCTGAGTAATTTTGTGAAACGAAGTGTAGAATTGTTGAAAAAATAAAATCAAAGCCCGAGAATTATTCGGGCTTTTAATTTTATCATGGAATATTTTTTCAAATTGTTGAATGTTTAGAATTAGATTCTGCTTAGATGTTTGATTATATAATGAAGGGTCAATTTTTAAGGAAATGTCATACCATCTAATTGATTTTCGAGTTTTAGCAATGATTTAATATTTAAATTACCAATAATAATTAGGTCAATATCGGAACCGAGTTTAAAATTACCAATGGATTTGGACTCATAAATTAGTACTAGTTATTCTAGTTCTGGAAGTTTTCATTTTTTGCTTAAAAAAATGTTTCTTTGAGCAATTAAAAGGATTTCAAAAAATTCTGAAATAATAATTGTTGCCATATATGAATGTTCGAATTAATAAATATGTTAATGATTTTGTTTGGTTAATAATTACTTTATCAATAATAATTCTGTAAATTCTCTGAAAGCACCTTCTCCACCGGCTTTGGAAAGATGTATAATTCCGGGGATTGTTTTAATCTTTTGAACTGCATTTTTGGGGCAAGCCGCAACACCAACCTTACATAACAAATCAAAATCATTGATGTCGTCACCAATATAAGCAATGTTTACGAGTGTAATATTTAACTCTTTACAAAGATTTTCAACAGTTTCGAGTTTATTTTTAATACCATGGAAATCGAAATCCAATTTTAGTTTTTGAGCTCTTCGTCGGTTTAATTCCATATCTTCCATTGTTATAATTCCTACTTTAAACCCTTTATCTTTCAGCATATTAAATCCCATACCGTCGTATGTGCAAAACTTTTTTAGTTCATCACCTTTTTCGGAATAATACATACCTGCATCAGTAAGTACTCCGTCAACGTCTGAAAGCACAATTTTAATTTCGGGGGTTTTATTTAGATTTTTTCTGTAAATTTTTGTCATAATTATTTCACCAATATCCCAATCTTCCGGTTCATCGAGTTCAAGAGAAGTGTATTCAGGCATCTCGTAAATGGAAATAGCACCTGAGAGCCTGTTTTTATAACGTTTGATAGAAGATACCTTATTAATGTAGAAAGCTCCGTTTTCGATGAAAATTCCTTCGAAATCCTGCCGGCGTGGACGATTTTTGTAATCGTAGTTTATTGGAGTGCCATTTTGTTTCCAGAAAAATCTTTTTGTCCTAACACAGGATAAAAGAGAATCTTTTCCGGAATTTATCAATTGTCTTACAGCATTATCTATATCTTCTGAGGTTGTAAATGGAGATGTTGCCTGAGCAAGAAGAAAAAACTCATCATCAGAAATATTTTCTTGATAAATATATTCAAGCATAACAGATTCAGTACTAGAAGTATCTTGAGCATTTTCGGGTAGACGTTTATAGATTTTGAGTTTGTTAAATCCAAAATTTGAGGCAATTTTTGCATATTCATCACTGTCGGTAGCAAGAACGATTTCATTGACTTCAACAGAATTTTGAAGAGCTGATAAAACATGATATACTAACGGCTTCCCGAAAAACTTTTTAATGTTTTTATCAGGAATAGATTTGCTTCCGCTTCTTATAGGGACAAAAGCAGTTATTTTCATTTTTCTCTGTATTTAAGTTTTTCTCTTTGAACCATTTCTACCTCAAGTATTTCCTGCCTTTTATAAGTTAGTGATTTAAAAGTTGCATTAAGATCTCTTACGAGTTTTGATAAACCTGGAGCTTCAAGAGATGCCGCATGGTCAGTTCCTTTCCATGTACGGTCTTTTGTAAAATGTCTTTCAATCCAAACTGCTCCTAAAGTGTAAGCGGCAATATCAATAGCAATACCAAGGTGGTGTCCGCTAAAGCCAATTTCTTTAATTTCGTCTCCATATTTATCATATAAACGACGAATTTCAAGTAAAGAGACGTCTTCAAATGCCACCGGATAGCCAGATGTACATGCGAAAAGTATTAATCTTTGCTTTGAAGCACCAGTTTCTTTGAAAATATTTATGATAGTTTCTTCTTCTTGTTTTGTGGTCATTCCCAAAGAAATCTGAATATCACCTTCATAATTATCTCTGAGATATGTTAATAATTTTTTATGATTGTTACAAGCAGATGGAATTTTAATGAAATCAGGTTTTAATGCAGCAATTTCTTTAGCAGAGGTTAAATCCCAAACTGATGTGGCATAACCAATTCCATTTTTTTCACAAAATTCTTTTAGTTCGGCATGTTGTTCAGCGGTAAATTCGAGAAATTCCCGATGTTGACCATAGGTTTCACCATAAGCATGCATTTTATTAGGATGAGGAGCGTTGTATTGTTCATCGGTAAGTAGTTCCCTGACATTTCGTTTTTGAAATTTGGCGTAATCTGCACCACAATTTTTGGCCATAATTATGAGTTCTTTGGCAATTTCAAAGTCTCCTTTATGATTGCACCCAATTTCGGCAATTACTTTTGGTTTTTTGTAAATGAAATTCATAAAATTATAATTTTAAAAGTCCTTAATGTTTTTTCTTTCAAAGGCATCAATATAGGAGCCTTTAGTGCAATTATAAATATTTATTTTTTTGCTTTTGGAATATTCGTTTAGAATATGATAAGATTCGAAAGCCCTGCTAAGAGTAATTAAAATTTCATGCAATTTAAGAAACTCTTTACCATATCGATCGAAACCTTTAGCAGAATTGTGATTATCATAGAAATGCTTATTAAAAAACAAAGCATTATTATTATCGTCAACATGAATTTCTTTAAGCCAACTATGGTCAACCCCTAGAAGTACAATTTCTTTTACATTTAAATTCAAGGCTATAAAAATAGAAGGAATCATCACATTGTGAGGGCGAGGCATACCAAGCAAATTGTTGTATAGAAAATGACGGAAACATTTAAAGCCTTCTATTGGGGTAAGATTAATGTAAATAATGCTAATATTTCTATTTTTTGATATTATTTTTAGCCATCTTTTATGTTTTTTTGCAATATGAGGTACATAAAAATACATTTCCCAAGATGTTTTTTCCGCAATATTCTCAAAAAGACTGTTTGAAGCTTCAATGAAATGGGGAAAAACATCATCCATAAATAAGTCATAAGCTATTGCAACATAATGACGAGGTTTTAAAATTTCGTAATAATCAGAATTTGCAAAGTGATTAACACAAATGATTTCGTTATTTTTAACATTTTCAATGTTTGATTCTAGATCTTCTTTTAAACTTGGGCCATTTCCCAAAATAATTATTCTATCTGAAATTGCTTTTATCTCGCGAAATTTTCTAACATTCTTTGATAAAAATATAACTTTTATCAAACTCAAAAAAGATTGATATAGTTTTGTAAACCATAGCGATATTTTAAAGAAAGTAATTGTCATTAAAATATTTTTTACAAATATAGTTTTTAAGATTAAAATCTGATGAAAGTCAATAATAGTTTAATATAAAAAGTTTAAAAATAAGTTACTAAACTTTGCGTGTATCTTATCAAATCAATTTACATATTTTTTCGAGCCACTTCGCATCAATTTCGTCGAAAGAATTAAATTTATTGCTGTCCACATCCAAAACGCCAACTACTTTATTATTTTTATAAATGGGTACAACTATTTCTGAATTTGAATGCGAGTCGCAAGCTATATGTCCCGGGAATTGATGCACATCTGGTACTATAATGGTCTTCATCTGATTTATCCCTGCCCAACATACACCTGTATTTTTTTCTATTTTTTGACATGCAAGCGAACCTTGATAAGGACCAACCAATAATTCATCATCTACGAGCAGATAAAAACCTGTCCAGAAAAAATAATCCATTTTATGATGCAAAAGCGCAGCAATAGTAGCCATCCTAGATATATCAAAGTCAGTTTTAGTAAGAAGTCCTTTCAACTGTTCGTAGATTCTTAAATATCTCGCTTCTTTAATTTTTGTTTCCATAATAGAAGTTTTTGTGAAAATTTTTATTTAAAAATAGTTATTACAATACTAACAAAGGTATTAAAAATTTGAATAATAAATAATTCCAAATTAAAATAGTTTTTACTTTAAAAAGAGATTAGTAAAAATTTGAATTAAATTATTCTCAACATTAAATGTGAATTCAGGATTTGAGTTAATAATGAAATGATTATAATAAGTATAAAGAAGAGTAGCTGATTATTAAGGTGTTGCGAATAGTAATCTATTTAAACTTTGTGTTGAAATTTTATTTTATTTATTAAAATTCTAGATTGTTTATTGAAAAATTTTCATAAATTAATCAAAAAGCAAATAAGTAAAGCGTTAATCTCTTTCCACAAGATATTGTGAACTTGTCAGTCAAGTTATTTCTTCATTGTGGGAGCAAATATTTGTTAAGAGAGTTGAATATGATGAAGTAATTTTTAGAAGATATATTTATCTATTTTTTATTTGTGTTGTTAATTTCATTTTATTTTTTAATTTTGCAGCAGTTTATTTATTGAGAAACATTTGAAATGAATCAAAAAGTTAAAAAAGTAAAGCGTAATCCCTTTCCACAAGAGATTGTGACCTTGCCGGTTAAGGAATGTCCTCACTGCGGTAGCAAACATTTTATTAAGTTTGGAAAGTACGTAAATATATCGAGATATAGATGTAAAGTATGTCGTCGTACGTTTCTTCCGACAAGTGGGAGCAGTATTCATTACATAAACAAAAAAGAGAAGTTTCTGAGATTGTTTGATATGTTCAATAGTGGGGAGGTTTTGACGATAAAAAATATTTCTCAAAAGTTTGGGATTAGTATTTTAACCGCCTTTGACTGGCGTCATAAGATTTTTTTAGCCTTGCAATTAATTAAGGAAGATTATGATTCGGTAACCATTGCCAATAAAGTTAGCTTTAATTTTAGTGAAAAAGGACGCAAACAAGGCACAAGGAGCTGTAAAAGAATTAAACGGAAAGTTAATATATGTTCCATTACAGATAGCCGATTGACAGAGTTTAAGTTTATAAATGTAGGAGATAGTATTAGAAAAGATTTTTACGAAAGATTTGCTGAAAGGGTTAGAAATCAATCGTTATTATTTTTTAAGGATGAGGAAAATATTTTAATTGAAGAAGTTAAAAATTTAGTTAAAGAAAAAAATAAGACAATAAAAATCAAGAGGTTAGAGAAAAGTTTGGAAATACACAAATATAAAGTAAAAGAATTTAAAGAATTTATAAATAGGTTTATGCGTGGAGTAGCCACGAAGTATTTACAGGTATATGCAAATTTTTATTCGTTTTTACAAAGTTTAAAGTCTGTTCCTAATTACTATAAGTTGTTGGAAGTGAGACTTGCATGGATAAAATATTTAAAGATGGAGGATTTGTACAAAGACTTCTTGAATAATAATTTTTTATCATATCCTGATTATGTTTCGATTAAGCGTAAGTGGAAATCAAATAACATAAGATTTAAAGTTGATTTTGATGAAAATTTAATTAATAATTATACCTTAATGTAATGCTTTAGCAAAAAGAATAATTATAATAATTCTGTTGGAAAATCATTCATTTTACAAAAATTGAATTTATATAGAATATTCCTAGTTCAATATGGACAAAAAGCATTCAATAATTCATTACATTTTTACTTAATACGGGATAAACAATATTTTTTTGTAATATTCGTTTGAAATGTATTATTTTGGTTAAAAATTTTATGAGTAGGTTAATAATTATATATTTTTTTTCAGCAATTTCATTATTAGCTCTTTCGCAATCTGGAGGAAGAAACACCTATGAATTTTTAAATCTGCCAAACAGTCCTTATATAGCATCGTTAGGTGGAACCAATGTTTCACATTATCAGAAAGACCCTGTGTTGGTAAACTCTAATCCTGCACTTTTAAGACCTGCTTTTGATGAAAAATTATCTTTGAATTACATTAATTATCTCAGCGATATAAATTTTGGATATATTTCATATTCAAAAAATATTGAAAATATTGGAATGTTTGGTGTAGGCATGCAATACATAAATTATGGCAAGTTTATTAATGCTGATGAAACTGGTGAGATACTTGGTAATTTTTATGCTGCAGAATACTCTTTTAATATGTTTTATTCCTATCCGTTATCCGAAAGATTAAATGCAGGAGCATCTTTTAAAACCATTTATTCAAGTTTTTGGCAATATTTTTCTTCTGGGCTTGCATTAGACTTAGGACTTGCTTACGTAGATACATCAAACATGTTGTCTGCGGGCCTTGTTATAAAAAACGCAGGGTTTCAGTTAAAACCTTATGTCAAGGGTAATCGAGAACCTTTGCCTTTTGATATTCAAATAGGAGTAACAAAAAAATTCAGGCATGCTCCGTTAAGATTTTCTGTAACTGCAAAAGATTTAACAAGATGGAATTTATCTTATAAAAGTGTATTTTCTCAAAACTATAATCTTTTACAGGAAGAAGACCCATCCGAAAAATTTATTGATAAGATAGGAAAAATCGGTGATGAATTTATCCGCCATATAGTTATTGGTTTTGAAATAGTCCCTTCAGATGCTTTTTATTTCAGTTTTGGATATAATTACAGGCGTCGTACTGAAATGGTTATTCCTACTGCACCTAAACTTACCGGTTTTTCTGCCGGATTTGGACTTAATCTTTCTAAGTTTAGCATTTCTTATGGTATTGCTTCATACCATCTTGCCGGAGTGTCAAATCATTTGAGCCTTTGCTTAAATTTGAATCAGATTTATAAAAGAGTGTAAGTATTTTGTCTAAATTACCGTTTATTTTTTTACCTTTGTTTCACATAAAATTTGTTTATAAATTAAATTTTAAAGCTATGAAAAATCTCGTTTATTTTAGTCTTTTACTTGCTTTTGTTTTTGTTGTGTGTTGTAAAAATGAAGTAAAAAAAGAAGAAGTAGTTAAACAGGAAACAACTCAGGAACAAAATTCCGATTATTTAATTAATGCAGTACTATGGGTTCAATCTTCTGCAGAGTATCGTGCATGTTGTTATCAGGCCTTTAATTATGCAAAAATTGCTCTTGGTAATAACTTGAAAGCTGCTAAAAAAGATAAACCTGCTGCAGTAGTTTTTGATTTGGACGAAACTCTTCTTGATAATAGTTATTATGAAGTTTATTTAATAGAAAATAAAATGTCATATACTCCGGAGTCATGGAAGGAATGGTCAGAAAAAGAATGTGCGACTGCAATTCCCGGAGCCGTAGAATTTGTTAATTATGTAAGTTCCCTTGGTGTTGAAGTAGTTTATATTTCAAACAGGCTTGAGTCTGAAAAAGAAGTAACAATACGAAACATGAAAAAACTAGGGTTCCCTGATGTAAAAGATGAAAATTTATACTTTATGAATGAAAGTAAAGGGAGCAATAAAGTTGAAAGACGAAATGCTGTTGGGGAAAAATATAATATAGTTTTATTAGTTGGGGATAATCTTGCCGATTTTAGCGGTGAATACGAAAAACGCGGCGAAGATTTAGGCATAGGAAATGTTGATAATGATAAAGATTTGTTTGGATTCTACTATGTAATTTTACCAAATCCGATGTACGGAAAATGGGAAAGTTCGCTGCCAAAAGATAAAGAGCTTTCTACTATTGAAAATAAAAAGAAAGCTTTGATTGGTTATGATAAAGTTTGCAAATAAAATCTTAATAAACTGTTAATTAGATAATTCCGTAATTAATAGTTGTTAATTTTACAGAAATTTAAATCAAAAATTTATTAACATGAAAACATTTTGGAAATATACTCTTGCTACAATAGTAGGTAGTTTGCTGACTTTTATTCTGATTTTCGGAATTATTTTTGGAATTTTCGGTGTTATGCTTTCAGGTTTTGGAGAGCAAGAAGTTGTAATAAAGGATAATTCTGTTTTAAAGATAAGTCTTAAATACGATATCCCCGACAAAACCTCAGATAATCCTTTTAGTAATATGGATTTCGGAACCTTCAAAACTACAAAAGTTTTAGGGTTAAACGATATTCTTAAAACAATCGAAAAAGCAAAAGCAGACGACAGAATTAAAGGAATATACCTTGATATAAGTTCTGTGCCTGCCGGTTTGGCAACTATTGAAGAAATAAGAAACAAACTTTTGGACTTTAAAACAAGTGGAAAATTTGTAGTAACTTATACTTCTGTTCTTACTCAGAAATCATATTATCTTGCTTCGGTTTCCGATAAAATTTTTCTTAATCATCAAGGTGGGATGGAGTGGAAAGGATTATATTCTCAAGTGATGTTCTTTAAAGGAGCATTAGAAAAATTAGGAATTGAAGCACAAATATTCAGACACGGACAGTTTAAATCTGCAATCGAGCCTTTTATTTCTGATAAAATGAGTGAAGCAAATAAATTGCAGACCTCTGTTTTATTAAATAGTATTTGGAATGATATTACAAAAAAAATAGGTGAGGCTCGTAATATTACACCGCAAAGATTAAATGAAATTGCTGACAGCATGCTTGTGATGAATGCTGAAAGTGCTCTAAAATATGGTTTTGTTGACAGTCTTATTTATTACGATGAATTTTTGCAAATCCTCACAGAAATGACCGGAAATGACAAGAAGGATGAAATGTTTATTTCTATCAATAAATATAGTAAAGCAAAAGTAGAAGTTAAAAAGAAAAATACTTCAAATAATTTGATAGCTGTGATTTTTGCTGAGGGCGACATTGTTGATGGAGGTGAGCAAGAAGGCAGTATTGGGGGAGATTGGATGGCTGAGCAAATTCGTAAAGTTCGTGAAAACGATGATATTAAAGCAGTTGTTCTGAGAGTTAACTCTCCGGGCGGTTCGGGACTGGCAAGTGAAATTATTTGGAGAGAAGTTAAACTTACAAATGAAAAGAAGCCTGTTGTTGTTTCAATGGGAAATTTAGCTGCATCTGGCGGGTACTATATTTCTTGTCCGGCTTCATATATTTTTGCTCTTCCAAATACAATCACCGGCTCGATTGGAGTATTCGGCTTGATACCTAATTTTCAAAAACTTATGAACGAAAAGCTTGGGATTACTTACGACGGTGTTGGAACAAATAAATATTCCGATTTCGGAACTGTTCTTCGCCCTTTTAACGAAAATGAACGTGCTATTATTCAGTTACAAATTGAAAACTTTTATGATTTGTTTATTACTCGTGTAGCTGATGGTAGAGGTTTAATAAAAGCTCAAGTTGATTCAATCGGTCAAGGTAGAGTTTGGAGTGGACTGAATGCAATCGAAATCGGACTGGTTGACCAAATTGGCGGAATCAATGATGCAGTCAGAAAAGCTGCCGAACTTGCTAAACTCAATGATTATAGAATAAAAGAATATCCCGAGAAACAAGACTACTTCCAGAAATTTTTAACCGATTTATCCGAAAATACTTCTGAAAAAGCGATAAAAAAAGCTCTTGGTGAAAATTACAAATTGTTTAAAATGTTACAGAATATCGAAAAAATGACTGGAATTCAGGCAAGAATGGAATATGTTATTGATATTCAATAGTTTATTTTTGTTTTAATAAAACTGTTACGGCGTTAAAGTGTTGTTTTTACTTTAACGTCGTTTTTCTTTTATTTATCCTCTAATTTATACTGTTCACCGATTTAGATTTTTCCATAAAAATCATTCAATTTATTTTCGCATTGATTAAAACAAAATGATTAAAAATTTGTTAATGGCAAATAGAAAACTTTGAAAACGGAAAAAGTTTTATAGTTTTGCAAGAAAAATGGAACTGAAACAACATATATTGAAAGAAGCCGGTATGATGTTCTCTAAATACGGTATCAGAAGCATAACAATGGATTATATTGCTTCTGAACTTGGAGTTTCGAAACGAACATTGTACGAAATTTTTAAGGACAAAGATGATCTTGTTTATCAGGCCATTATCGAAGGCACAAAGGAACATCGTAAAATGTGTCAGAATATAATAAGCGAAAGCTCCAATATAATAGAGGCAATTTATAGAATAGGTAAATTTAATCATGAGCTTTTTGCTAAAATAAATCCTCTATTTTTTGAGGATTTAAAGAAATATCATTTAACGATTTACAATAAATTTCATCAAAATGGAGATTTAAAGGATTATGAACTTACTCGAACTTTGTTTGAAAAAGGTAAACAGGAAGGAATTATCAGAAATGATATAAACATTGAATTACTGAACATTATCATTCACAAGTTAATAGATATTATTCACGATGATGATTTAAAAGTTTACGATAATGAAGAAATTTTGAAAACAGTATTTATCCCGTTTATAATTGGGGTATCAACTCAAAAGGGAAGAGTTTTAGTAGAAAAATATTTTAGTAATAACAATCAAAAGTAAAGTTATGAGAGCATTGAAATTTTTATTGATATTTTTGTTTATTAGTGGATATGCAATTTCTCAGGAAAGAAATGTTTTGAGATTAAATTTGCAGCAAGCTCAACAGTATGCTTTAGAACATAACAAGAGTTTAAAAAATGTCCGTACCGATGTAGCTATATCCAAACAGAAGTTTCGTCAAGCGATAGCACAAGGTTTGCCTCAAATATCCGGATCAATGGATTACACCAATTTCTTTAATTATGAAATTGAGTTTTCTTTTGGAGGAGGAAATAATACCCCAAATATTGATTTTACAAAATTAGATGAAGGTGATTTTCAAATCTTGTCTTTTTTGCAACAAACAATGGGTAGCGGGCCTACAACGATTAAAATGAAAAATTCTTCCACGGCCAAAGTTCAGGCAACTCAGTTAATATTCAGCGGGCAATACATAACGGGAATTCAACTTGCAAAAATAGGTCAAATGCTTGCCGATATGAACGTCGTTAAGTCTGAGATAGATGTGCGTGAATCTGTAATTTCTATGTATTATTTAGGACTTTTAACAAATAAATCAATAGAGCTTATTGAAGCAAATATTCAAAACCTAAGACAAACTCAGGTAAAGACAGAAGCCTTATTTAAAGCTGGAATGATTGAAGATACTGACCTGGAACAATTACAAATGAGTATTCTGGTTCTCGAAACTACAAAAAATAATTTGTTGCGAAATTCAGAATTAAATAAAAATATTTTGAAATTTCAATTAGGAATTGACGAGGATATTGATATTGAATTGACAGAAGATTTTGATAATATTATTAATAATATAGATATAAGCACATTATTAGTTGAACAATTTGATGCATCGCAGAATATCACCATGCAAATGCTCGAAAAACAAGAAGAACTTACTCGAAAAATGGTTGATCTTGAAAGATGGTCGTTTGCACCAACAATAGCTGCTGTTTACAATAGAAATATCAAAATTGTAAAAACAGATTTTGATATGACCCCCGTAAATTTAGTTGCTTTCAGCATGTCAGTTCCTATATTTTCAAGTGGATTGAGACAATCTAAACTTGAACAAAGGAAATTAGAATATTATCAATTTCAGAATAATAAAGATATTTTTAAAGATCAGCTTCAAATGCAGGAAAAACAATTAAGATACAATTTGAAATCAGCTCTTGAACAATTCGAAAATCAAAAGAAAAATTTGGAATTGGCTCAAAGAGTATATGATAAAACAGAATTCAAATTCAGTCAGGGAGTAGCTACAGGTTTTCAACTTACACAAGCAAATTCCTCCTTGCTACAGGCTCAGAGTTCTTATATTTCAGCTGCTATGGAGCTTCTACAAGCAAAACTTAAATTCGATAAATTGTTAAATAAAATATAAACAGTATAAAAATGAAAGTTATGAAAACCAGAACATTAAATTTAGTTTTAATAGGGATATCAGCTTTGATGCTATTCTATTCCTGCGGAAAAAATTCCGATGCTAAAATCAAAGCTGAAGAATCATCATCAAAAGAAAATGTAAAAACTGTCAAAGTATTAAAAATTTCCGAACAGGAAATAGGCAGAGAGATAGATTATCCTGCAAATTTATTACCGAATCAGGAAGTTTATCTTGCTCCTTCAACACCAGGACGCATTATTAGAGTAAATGCCTACGTAGGTGATAGAGTTGCTGCCGGCCAATTATTAATCGAAATGGATCCAACTCAATTGAATAATGCAATAATTCAATTAAATAGCTTGGAAAAAGATAAAGCCCGTTTCGACACATTAATTCAATATGGAGGAATAAGCAAACAACAATATGACCAATTTAATACACAGTTAGAAGTAACTCGAGCAAATGTAGAGCTTCTAAAATCAAATACAAAGTTGACAGCTCCTTTTAGTGGTGTTGTTACTGCAAAATTTTTTGAAAACGGTGAATTATATACAGGAGCGCCAAATAATCAAGCCGGAAAACCAGCAATATTAGTTATCCAGCAAATAAATCCTTTAAAGGCTATGATTTCAGTATCCGAAAGATATTATCCAGTTATTAAAAAAGGCATGTCGGTTAAAATTAAATCAGATATTTATCCAGGTAAAGAATTTATAGGAACAATTAAATTGGTATATCCTACAATTAATGCCCAGACAAAGACTTTTAATGTAGAAATCGAAGTTCCGAACAAAGACGAGCTTTTGCGTCCGGGAATGTATGCGAGAGTAAATTTTGAATTTGCAAAAGAAAATGCAATTGTTGTACCTGCTTCGGCAGTATTGCAGCAAATGGGTACAAACATAAGATATGTGTTTGTTAATAATGGTAATATAGCCAAACGGATTGAAATTAAAGCCGGAAAACGTTTTGATGATAAAATTGAAATTATCTCAGATCAAATAAAAGTCGGAGATGAACTAATAGTTTCAGGTCATGTTGGACTTGTTGACGGAGCAAAAATAAAGGTTGTTGAATAATAAAATTTTTAGCCATGAGTATTTATAGAAGTGCCGTAAAAAAACCTATCACAACATTGATGGTATTTACTGCCGTCATTGTGTTCGGGTTGTATTCTTTAACCAGGCTACCGGTTGATTTATATCCCGAAATAGAACTACCTGCAATTACAGTATTAACTGTTTATCGTGGAGCTAACTCCGGTGAAATAGAAAAAAACATTACTAAAATCGTCGAAGATCAATTAAATACTATAAGCAATCTTAAACAGATAACCTCAGTTTCTCGTGATAATGTATCTGTTGTTACGCTTGAGTTTCAATGGGGTACCAATCTCGATGAGGCTGCAAATGATATCAGAAATGCTCTGGAATTTGTTAAACAACGATTACCCGAAGGTGCTGATAATCCTCAAATCTTTAAGTTCAATTCGAGTTTGATGCCTATAGTATTTTATGTAGTTACAGCAGAAGAATCTTATCCGGGACTGGAAAAAATTTTGGAGGAAAAAGTTATAAATCCTCTTAACCGAATTGATGGAATAGGACAGATAGGTTTGGTAGGTCTTCCGAAAAGGGAAATTTACGTTGATGTTGATCCTGTTAAAGCCGAAGCTATGGGTATTACCGTAGAGATGATTGGTGGCATTATACAAGCTGAAAACTTTAACCTTCCCGCCGGAAATGTTAAAATGGGGGATATGGATTATCAATTAAAAATCCAGGGAGAGTTTTATTCAAGTGATCAAATTCAAAACATTATTCTTGGAAATTTTTTAGGACAAACTATTCGCATAAAAGATATTGCTCAGGTTCGCGACACAATTCGAGAATCAAATATTGATGAAAAACTTAACGGTAAGACAGGTGTACGAATGTTTGTTCAAAAACAATCTGGAGGTAATACAGTTAAAGTAGCAAAAGCTGTACAAAAAGAAATAGAAAAGATAAAACCTACACTTCCTCCCGATGTTAAAATTGAAACTATTATTGACTCTTCCGATTTTATTTCAAATTCTATTAATAACCTCACCGAAACTTTAATGTATGCCTTTCTTTTTGTAATTCTGGTTGTTCTGTTTTTCCTTGGAAGATGGAGAGCGACATTCATAATAATTTTGACAATACCTATTTCATTAATTGTTGCATTTATTTTCCTTGGAATATCAGGAGGCTCAATAAACATAATTTCTTTGACTTCACTCTCTATTGCAATTGGTATGGTGGTTGACGATGCAATAGTTGTTTTGGAAAATATTACAAAGCATATAGAAAGAGGTGCAACGCCTCGTGAAGCAGCAATTTATGCTACAAATGAGGTTTGGTTGGCTGTAATTGTAACTACTTTGGTTGTAGTTGCCGTATTTTTCCCACTTACTTTAGTTTCCGGTTTAACGGGAGTATTGTTTAAACAATTGGGATGGATAGTAACTATTACCGTTACCACATCAACTTTGGCTGCAATTTCTTTGACTCCTATGTTGAGCTCGAAATTATTGAGATTGTTACCTCCACGTAAGAGTAAATTAAGCTGGGATAATACTATTCAGAAATTTTTGAATAAATTAGATATTTTCTATGAAAGATCAATACGTTATGTTTTGAGGCACAAAGTTTCAGCATTATTAGTTTCTTTCTTAATATTTGGGTCGAGTATGCTACTGATAACTCAAGTTGGAACAGAATTTATGCCAGATTCCGACCAAAGCAGAGTTAGTGCAACAATAGAACTTCAAACAGGTATTCGTGTAGAAGAAACTAAAAAAGTAGCAAGACGTTTGGAAGCCATAATTAAAGAAAAATATCCTGAAGTAACTTTATTGTCAGTATCTTCAGGTTCAGATGATACAAGAATTATTTCTTCAATTTTTGGAACATCCGGTTCAAATATTATCAATATTATTATGCGTCTTGAACCTAAAGATGCTCGTAACAGAACTTGCTGGGATATTGGTGATGAATTCAGGAAAGATCTTGCCCAAATTCCGGAAATTAAAAATTATAAAATAACATATTCTCAAGGTTTTCAGATGGGGGGCGGGGATAACTCTGTAGTGATCGAAATATTCGGATATGATTTTGATACTACTAATATTTATGCAGCCAAATTAGCAGATGCAATTAAGAAAATTCCTTCTGCCAGAGATGTTCAAATCTCAAGAGCCGAAATGAAGCCGGAACTCGAATTTGTGCCAGACAGAGAAAAAATGGCTATTTACGGTTTAAATGTAGCAAGTATTTCATTAGCACTTAGAAATAGGGTTACAGGATTAACAGCAACAAAATTCCGCGAAGCTGGCGAAGAGTACAATATAGTTGTAAGACTTGATGAAAAATACAGAAATTCAATTTCTGATATAGAGAATATTGTTGTTCAAAATTCTCAAGGTGTTAAAGTTCGATTAGGAGATATTGGTGTAGTACAAGAAACATGGTTCCCTCCTACAATTGAACATAAACGTCGTGAACGTATTGTTAAAGTTTCTTCCGTACCTCAAGGAGTTTCTTTGGGAACTTTGGCCGGCGAGATAGAAAAAGTTATGAATGATATTCCAAAACCTCAAGGAGTTTTGGTTGAAATTGGCGGGGCATATAAGGATATGCAGGATTCATTTAAGGATTTGGCATTACTGCTCTTATTATCAATTTTGTTGGTTTATATTGTAATGGCTTCTCAGTTTGAATCCTTCAAGATATCTTTGATTATTATGTTCTCAATTCCGTTTTCATTCTCAGGTGTTGTAATTGCTTTGTGGCTAACAGGTACAAATTTGAACATAATTTCGGCTCTGGGAGCAGTATTGTTGATAGGTATTGTTGTGAAAAACGCAATTGTTTTGGTGGATTATATAAATCTTATGCGAGATAGAGGATATAATTTGTGTGAAGCAATTGCAATAAGCGGAAAATCAAGATTACGTCCTGTACTTATGACAGCTCTTACAACCGGACTCGGTATGTTACCTTTGGCTTTAAGTTCCGGTGAAGGTTCTGAAATATGGTCACCTATGGGAATTTCTGTTATAGGAGGGTTGATCTTTTCTACATTCCTTACATTAATAGTTGTTCCTGTGGCTTATGCAGTGTTTGAAAGAAGTGGTACACGTCGAAAAAGACGTTTGGCTCACAGAAAAGATTTTAGTTTCATGGATTAAAAAGTAAAATTATGAAAGCAGTACTTATAGTTTTTAATACGGCCTTAACCGATAAAGTTGAATACATGATTGATAAACTGAATATTCGCGGTTTTACTCAATGGGATGGTTTGCAGGGAAGAGGTTCCGTTGATGGTGATCCTCACTATGGGACTCACACCTGGCCAGAAATTAATACTGCCACTTTATGTGTTGTCGAAGATGATAAAGTGGACATTCTTCTCCAAAAAATACAAAAAATTGATGAAATTGATAAAAGAGTTGGAATCCGTGCTTTTGTCTGGAATATTGAACGCATGTATTAATTTTTCTGTACTGGTTTAAAGAATTGCTTCCGCCTTGTGTGGAAGTCATTCTATTTTTTTACCTTATTTACTAAATCGTACGAAAGATCAATCAATTCATAAACTAAATCTTCAGGTATGAAGCTTGTTAAATCTAAGCTAATCCAATGTGTTTTATTCATGTGATATGCTGGAGTTATTCCTGTGTATTTTTCTCTAAGTTCGATAGATTTTTCGGGAAGGCACTTGAGTGTGATATTTACAGTTTTTTCAAGAGCAATTAAAGCAAATATTTTTCCAGATACTTTAAAAACAAGTGTATCTTCGTTAAACGGAAAACTTTCTCTTGAATTTTTTTTCGATAAACAATATTCTCTTAAAACTTCTACGTTCATTAAAAACTTTTTATTCAAAATTCGGATAATTTTAGCATTTTTGCAAAAAAAATATGCATAAATCAGGTTTTGTAAATATTATCGGAAATCCAAATGTCGGAAAATCAACATTGATGAACGAACTTGTCGGGGAACGAATTTCAATTATTACTTCCAAATCACAAACTACTCGACACAGAATTTTTGGTATTGTAAGCGGTGAAAATTTTCAGATTATCTACAGTGATACTCCTGGAATAATAAAACCAAAATATAAATTGCAGGAAAGAATGATGAATTATGTCAGTGAATCTTTTCAAGATGCTGATGTCTTTCTCTACATGACCGATGTTGTTGAGTCGCCAGATAAAAACCCTGAATATATCGAAAAATTAAACAGAGTTGATGTTCCCGTTATTTGTTTAATTAACAAAATTGATCTAGCAGAACCTGCAAAAGTTAAAGAATTGGAAAGTTACTGGAGAGAAAAACTTCCTAAGGCTGATATATATGCAATTTCAGCTTTGTTGAAATATAACATTTCGCATTTATTCGACAGAATTATCGAATTATTACCTGAAGGTCCGGCTTGGTTCCCAAAGGATCAACTAACCGATAAAACAGAAAGATTTATTGTTTCAGAAATTGTTAGGGAAAAGATTCTGCAAAATTACCATAAAGAAATTCCTTATTCTTCCGAGGTTTATGTTGAAGAATTTAAAGAGGATGAAAATATTATTCGTATTAGGGTGGTAATTGTTGTTGAAAGACAAACTCAAAAAGGCATAATTATCGGGAATAAAGGAACTGCCCTGAAAAAAACTGCCACAGAATCCAGAATTGATATCGAAAAATTTTTTGGCAAAAAAGTGTTTATGGAGTTTTTTGTTAAAGTTCGTAAAGATTGGCGAAACAGTGATACTGCATTGAATAATTTTGGGTATTATTAAAATTCTTATGCCTACTTCCTGATAATAAACAGTTGATTCTGATCGCCGCTACGCCAATGGTAACCTATAGAAAATGGCAAAGATTTAAGGTTTTCAGATTCATGGTAATATTTATCTAAATCTTTTTGGAAAAGTCCCGGATTTGGAAAATCTGCTATAGGTTTGACGTATTTTCCGTAAATCCTTACTTCCCATTTGTCGGCAGTAAAGTACTTGAAGGGGATTCCGGTATCGTCCTGTAAAATTGATTTTGAGTATTTTAAAATTATGTTGCGAATAGCAGAAAATGTCTCGTAATGAAGAAGATAAGATGCGGATTTTACATAAGTATTACGATCTCCTATATTTTCGAGATATTTTTTGAATCCCGGAGCTGCATTTAAACCGTCGTTAGAGAGATCACATCTGAAATATCTCAGTGTTTTTGTAATATTGCTGTTGTATTCTTTAAATTTGATGGTTACACATTCCGAAGCCGAAAATTTTCCGCTAATTTTTGCGAGAGGTCTTATTTCAGCCCTACTGTCAACGTATTCATATTTTACATCAATAATTTCATGATTGGTCATTGACATAAAGAACAGAAGCACTGGTAGAACACCTGAAATCTTTTCGTTATGAAGGTCAGTATTCATTCTTGCCGTGATAAAGTAACTTCTCATATAAATGTCACGGATTGAGTAATAAAATTTATCCAGATATTCTGAAATTGATTTTTGATTCATTTTAGAGAAATCGGGGATTTTTCCGAGCATTTCCTGAGCGAGAAAAATATAGTTGTCGGAATTTGGAAAAAAGCTCCAGCAATGTAAAAAGTCAGGACCTGAAAAAGGGTAAAATACCGGTAAATTCTCCGTGATATAAGGTGCTATTTCGGTTTCTCTCCATTCTACGATTACTTTTAGACGTGTGGAATCCAGATTTTGCCAGTCTTCGATAATCTTTTTTTGATAATTTACCCAAAATGTTGTATCGTTTAGTTTTTCCCGCACTAAGGCAGGAATTTCTTTCCCACTTACAAAACGTGCGAACTCCTCATAAATCGAATGCGGATTTGTTTCTTGAGAAAAACTGATTGATATTAATCCAAAAAATATTACAAATGAGAATAAATGATTTTTCATAATTTAAATTTATACAAAGATAACATTTTCCTTCAAGATAATAATATAATGGCATTTTATCGAAAAACTATTTATTTTGAATTTACATTTATAAATTTGTAAAAACTAATTTTTAATTCAATAATATGGGTTTTCAAAAAGAATTTTTCATCAACAACAGGAACCGTTTGTCTTCGATTATCGAACCTAATTCCATGGTACTGTTCTTTTCGGCTGAGACTTTTCCTAGAACCGGAGATCAAACTTTTAAATACAGACAAAATTCCGACACTTTTTATTTCAGCGGTCTCACTCAACCGGAAACATGCTTTTTTATTCAAACTGATAATAGTAAACATATCGTTTACGAACATGCTTTTATTATTGAACCTACAGATTACATTATCATCTGGACAGGATCAAAGTATTCAAAATCCGATGTCTCTGAAATATCCGGCATCGAAAGAGTCTCCTTTTTAAATGAGTTTGATTCTGTGCTTGAAGAACGAATTAAATGTTCAGAAAATATTTATTTCAGTTTCAAAAACAATGTTAGGGGAATAAAATATTCTTATTCGAAAGTTAATCAATACATTGAAAAAATAAAATCTCTGTATCCCGAAAAAATTATTCTTGATGCAGATCCTCAATTTATGGAATTAAGGCTTTGCAAAACAGATGAGGAATTAAACAAAATTAAAAAGGCAATAGAAATTACCGGGAATTGTTTTAATGAGATTAGAAAATTTTTGAAACCCGGAATTTATGAATACGAGATTGAAGCTTTGATTTATAAAGAATTTATTAGTAATGGAGCGAATGATGTAGCATATTTGCCTATTGTTGCTTCCGGAAAAAATAATTGCATTTTGCATTATATTGACAATCGAAACATTTGTAATAAAGGCGATTTGTTATTGCTGGATTTTGGAGCTGAATATGATTATTATGCAGCAGATTTAACCCGAACAATACCCGTGTCAGGAAAATTATCTCAACGTCAGGCTGATATTTACGCCTCTGTATTAAAAGTTCAAAGAATGATGATCCCGATGATGAAACCCGGAATTACAATTAATGAATTAAACTCAAAATGTGAGGAACTTATTCAGGAAGAGTTGCTAAATCTAGGATTACTTTCTGTGAATGATATTAAAAATCAAACTCAAAATGCTCCCGCTTTTAAGAAGTATTTTATGCACGGGCTTTCTCATTTTCTCGGTCTCGATGTTCATGATGTCGGGAATAAAGATGTTGTTTTAAAACCTGGTATGGTATTAACCTGTGAACCTGCCATCTATATTCGTGAGGAGGAATTCGGAATTCGCCTCGAAAATGATATTCTTATTACTGATGATGAACCCGTGGACCTGTGTAAAAATATTCCGATTGAAATTGCTGATATAGAGAAGTAAATTTAACTTTATATTTATAAAGCAGAAAAATATATTTTCATTTAATATCTGCAGAAATTTTTTCTGATTTAAGTTTTAATTGGGAAATTATTACACCTGCGACAACAATTAATACCGCAATTAATTTTTTTGCAGTTAGAGCTTCGTCGTAAAAAAGCCACGATATAAAAATTGTGAATATCGGTATTGTATTTGTAAAAACATTTACTTTACTTATAGACATAAACTTTAAACCATACATGTAAAAAAGAAAAGCTAAAGTAGAAGCAAAAATTCCAAGATTAATTATTGCAATTAAAGGTTCTCTTAAAAGTCCGGTTTCAAAAATATCTTTAGCTCCAGTTAATAAAAATAGAGGTAAAAAGAAAATCAATCCTAAAATATTTTGCCATAAAATTATAGTGAAAATAGAATATGCATCAGGAATTTTTTTTATCATTACGCTGTAGCCGTTTGCTGCCAATATTGCAATCATTGTCAATAGTATTCCTTTAGGACTTACTTCCAGATTGAGATTTTTCCCTAAAACAAGCACGCAAATCCCTAATATAGAAATTATAATTCCGCTAAGTGTTATCATGGAAATCTTTTCTTTAAGAAAATACCAGGCAATAAATGGTGTAAATAATGGTATTACTGCAATAAAAACAGCAGAAATAGATGGACTTAAATACCTCAATCCGTTTGTTTCTCCAAGAAAATAGAGAAATGGTTCAAAGAATGCAAGGAGTAAAAATAGTGGTAAATCTTTAAGTTTTGGAATTCTCAACTTTTTTAAAAATATTAATATCGGCAATAAAACAATAGTTGAAACAAGTAATCTTAAAAAAACAATAGTATTAGTTCCATAAAAATTCAGTGCTATTTTTCCCCAAACAAAAGAACTGCCCCATAGTATCATGGAGAATATTAGGAATATATAGACTTTAATCAGCTTTTTGTCAAAATTCATCAAAAAATTGTTTTGGAATTATAGTTTTTTTAAAAGGGTATTCATGTCGGTTTTTGATTTCACAGTGTCGAAGATTTTGTCAATGCTTATTCTTTCTTGTAGCATTGTGTCTCTATCGCGTAAAGTAACAGTTCGGTCTAAAAGAGATTGATGGTCAACGGTTATACAGTATGGTGTTCCGATAGCATCTTGCCTGCGATATCTTTTACCGATGGAGTCTTTTTCTTCATACATACAATTCATTTCATACTTAAGGATATCCATAATTTCTCTTGCAAGTTCGGGGAGTCCATCTTTTTTTACTAATGGTAAAACTGCTGCTTTAATAGGAGCTAATGCTGGTGGTATGCTTAAAATAATGCGACTTTCTTCGCCAAGGTTTTCTTCTTTATACGATGCCGATAAAATAGCTAAAAATGTACGATCTAATCCTATTGAGGTTTCTACTACATAAGGTACATAACTTTCTTCGGTTTCATTATCAAAATATCTGATTTTTTTACCTGAAAATTTTTCGTGTTGCGACAGATCGAAATCTGTGCGGGAATGAATTCCTTCGAGTTCTTTGAAACCAAATGGGAATTCAAATTCAATGTCGTAAGCAGCATTTGCGTAGTGAGCTAATTTTTCGTGCTTATGCCAGCGATATTTTGTGTCGGAAAATCCTAAAGCCAAATGCCATTTAAAGCGTTTTTCCTTCCAATATTCGAACCACTGTAACTCTTCGCCTGGACGAACAAAATATTGCATCTCCATTTGTTCAAATTCACGCATTCTAAAAATGAACTGACGAGCAACTATTTCGTTTCTAAAAGCTTTCCCGACTTGAGCAATTCCAAAAGGAATCTTCATGCGTCCGGTTTTTTGAACATTAAGATAATTTACAAAAATACCCTGAGCAGTCTCGGGACGCAGATAAACAGTGTTTGCTCCTTCAGCAACCGAACCAAGTTTTGTCTCAAACATCAGGTTAAATTGTCTTACTTCTGTCCAATTTTTACTGCCTGAAATAGGGCATACTATGCCTTCTTCTACAATTATATTTCTTAAATCTTCCAGATCGTTGTTTTCAAGAGCATTTGTGAATCGTTTTGTGATTTTGTCTATTTTTTCCTTATACTCCAGCACACGCGGATTTGTGGAAACAAACATTTTTTCGTTAAAACTGTCTCCAAAACGTTTTTTTGCTTTTTCAACTTCTTTGTAAATTTTTTCCATTATCTTTTCAATATGTTCTTCAATCAGAACATCGGCACGGTATCTTTTTTTGGAGTCTTTATTATCAATGAGGGGGTCATTAAATGCATCAACGTGTCCTGATGCTTTCCACACTGTTGGATGCATAAAGATGGCAGTATCAATTCCCACAACTTCCTCGTTTAGCTGTGTCATTGCTTTCCACCAATATTCTTTAATGTTATTTTTTAATTGTACTCCATTTTGACCGTAATCATAAACAGCACTTAATCCGTCGTAAATTTCTGATGATGGAAAAATAAAACCGTATTCTTTACAGTGAGCCACAATTTTTTTGAAAAGGTCTTCTTGATTCATAATATTATCTATTAAACAAAATACCTACTTGAAAAACCGGACAAAAATACAAATCATTTTGATTATATTTTGCTGATAGAAAAATAAACTGCGATGTCAGGGATATTTTTTTTGTCATTAAATAGTCTAAACTGAGTATAGGAAATATAACGTTTGCTTTATAGTTATAAAAGTATGCTTCGTTCAAAGTTTCATCCTGCTGAGATTCTATATGCAAATTTTTTATTCTGCCTTTTGCAAATCCTATTGAAGCACAAAATCTGAAAAAATCTCCTTTTTTGGTGTATCCAACGAAAGGGCCACCGTATCCAAGACTGATGAAAGAGTTATGTGAACCTGTTGAGAGATATTTGGTTTTTTGATTTCCTCCTGTAATGCCAAGTGTTAGATTTTCGTAAACATAAAAACGTAATATGCCGCCTACGCCTAATCCTGTTGTTTGTATTTCTTGATGATTATTCTTTGCAAGAGTATATCCGGGCTGTAAAATTAGCATGCCTCCGCTATATAGATTTGTATTTTCCTGGGCATTTAGAAATGTTACAAATAATAGAATAAAGAAAAAAAAGCTTTTAATTCTCATTTTCTTACAGGATTATTATCTCCTTGCTTTACACTGCTATCAAACAAAATGTCTGTTTGTCTTCCGGCTTTGTAAATAGCCTGAAACGTAATATTTCCTCTATGGTCGTAATATGTTGCTTTGCCTTCTTTTACCCCATTTTTATAGTTAACCTCGGACTCTAATCTACCAAAATCATAGTAGGTTTTCCATACACCATCCGGTTTATCCATCTTGTATGTTTCTTCTCTTATAATTCCTCCGTTTTCATTTCTGTAAACGAATTTCCCATTTCGAAGATTTTGAAAGTATTCACCGGAAATCACTTCAATGCCTTTAATGTTAAATACTTGATATTTTCCATGAAGAACAGATGTTTCGATAAGTATTTTATCCGGTGTGTCTTTAGATTCACGAACAATAATTTTATAATTTTCGAAAGTTTGAGGTTTTCCATTTGGAAACCAAAAGTAACTTTTACCGTTAATTAGTCCGTTTTTATATTCTATTAAAGATTTTTTTACTCCATTTTCGTGATAACCTGTCCATTTACCAGTCATAATCCCATTCTCGAAGTTTCCTTCGAGTTTAAGTTGTCCGTCGTCGTACCATTCTTTCCATAGTCCTATTTCTTTATCATTCTCAAATTGTCCTTTCCTGAAAAGGTTTCCGTTTTCATAATAAATAATCCACTTCCCGTGTTTTACTCCCATATTATATTCAGCTTCTTTCCAAATTTGACCGTTTCCGTACCAATATGTCCATATTCCGTGCATTTTGCCGTCAACAAAATATCCTTCATTTCCTTTTTGTCCGTCTGTTCTCCAATAAGTCCACAACCCGTTTTGAAGATCGTTTTTGAAATTCCCTTCAATGTCTTTTTTGCCATCTTCAAACCAAAAATAAGCAGGACCTTCTCTTTTCCCGTTTTCAAAATAAATTTCAGATTGTTTGTTCCCGTTTTCGTAATATTTTATTTGTACACCGTGTCTTAAGTCTTCTTTATAGTTATTGATACTTCGAATTTGACCTGATGGATACCAATATGTCCATGTTTCTTCTCTTTTTCCGTCAATCATTTTTCCTTCCATTTCTTTTTTTCCATCGTAGGTATAATAAATGTTCATGCCGGATTGAGTGTTAATTTCGCTTTTCAAATTACCGTTTTCATACCATTCATACCATGTTCCGGTGCGTTCTCCGTTTATGTAGTGGCCTTCAGAAGATTTTTTACCGTTAGGAAAATAATAAGTCCAGAGTCCATGTTCCAACCCGTTTTCAACCTTACCTTCAGATTTTTTCATATTGTTATCGTGATAATTAACAATATACCCAAATCCATTTTTTACCGTTTGTTCTCCTTTGGGAGTGTAAAAACTTATAATTCCCTCTAGAATTCCTTTTTTATATTTTACCTCAGATTTTAATTTTCCGTCTTCATAAAAATATTGCCAGATACTGTCTTTTTGATTTGAATGATAAAATCCTTTCAGTCTAGGTAAAGAATTTTCATAATATTCTGCAAACCAACCATGACGTTGATTTGCCCAATAATTATATTCTTCCATAACAGTTTTGCCATCATCGTAATAAACTTTGTTCAAGCCATGAAGCATGTCTTTATAATAATCAATTTCGGCACTTTTTATCCCTTCAGGTGTGTAAAATATCCATGTACCGGTTCTTTGTCCCATTTGAAGCAGGCCTTCTTCTTTAATTTTTCCGTTCTTGTAATATAATTTCTCTTCTTTAAATTCCTGTGTATATGAACTTACTGAGAGGACCGTGAGTATAAAAAAAATCGGTAAACTTTTCATGTCTTTATTTTTATGGTTACAAATTTAGTATTTGTATAACTCAATGCAATAGAGTAAAATTATAATTACAAACAATTTTTTGTAATTAATTTTTAAGTTTAAAAATAAAAATAACAACTATTCTTAATTGTCTGTAATACAAGAGCATAAGCTTTTTGATGAGAAAAATTTTAAATTTTTTTCAAAAAAAGATTAAAAAAATTTGGAAAAAGTGAAATTATGTCTTATTTTTGTTGATAAATTGTTAATAAAATTTATAAAACAATGAAAAACAACAAGTTAATTTTTGGAATAGTTCTGCTTTTAATAATGACTTTTCAGATTTCAAAAGCAGATGAACTTGTTTTTAAAGGTGTTTACCAGGGTAAGGATTTATTTATTATCAATCCAATGATAGATATTGGTGAAGAATACTGTGCTTACGAAATTTTGGTTAATAATATCAAATATGATGACGAAATTCGCTCGAGTGCATTCAAAATTTCGCTGGATTTTTTGAATTTAAAATACGGAGAAGAATTCGAAGTTGTTATTAAACACAGAAGCGATTGTACTCCAAAATTGGTAAATCCGGAAGTATTGAAACCTTTATCTACCTATGAAATTATTAATTATGAACTAGGATATAATGATCTTTTAAGATTTACAACCACAAACGAGTCTGGAAAACTCACTTTTTATGTTGAAGAATACAGATGGAATCGCTGGATTGAAAGAGGCCGAATTATGGGAGAAGGCGGCCCTGGAAATAGAAATTATTCAGTGAAAATTTATCCTTTTGCAGGAGAAAATAAGTTTAGAGTTTATCAAATTGATCATCTCGGTCGAAGACATTATTCCGAAGAATTTGTTTTTAATATAGACAAAGAACCGGTGAAAGTAATGACTAAACTTTCTAAAGTTGGTAAAGAAATTGTTTTTAGCGGATTAACAGCTTATGCCGTTGTAAATGAGTTTGGTGAAGAACTTATTACGGGGGTTGGTACTTCCATTGATGTTTCAAACCTGAAAAAAGGTCAATATTTCTTGAATTTTGAAAATGAATATGTTGTGTTTAAGAAAAAATAATAAGACTAAGGGATGTTTATATTAAGAGGTGCATTTTGTACCTCTTTTTTTTGTAATCTTGCAAAATGAAATCTATTGTTGAATTTAAAAAAGAAATTTTTGAAATTAAAAATTATCGGCAATTTGCCGATTTAGCATTATATGCTTTTAATTATCAATATCATAAAAATAAAGTTTATAAGGAATTTTGTGATTTGTTGAAAATTAACCCTCAATCAATAAGTCAATTAACAGATATTCCTTTTTTACCTGTAACCATTTTCAAAAATCGTAAAGTAGTTTCCGGAATTGGAAATGTTGAGCGGACTTTTTCTTCCAGTTCAACAACCGGTCAGCATCCATCTTATCATTTTGTAAAAGATATTAGTTTATATGAAAAATCTCTAATGTTTAATTTTGAATATTTTTACGGAAATCCTTCAGAATACACAATACTTGCATTATTACCTTCATATCTTGAGAGGCAAGGGTCAAGTCTGGTTTATATGGTCGAAAAGTTGATGGAAAAATCCGCCTCGGAACACAATGGATTTTATTTGTATGATTTTGAAGGATTACTAAAAAAAATAGAAGTTCTTGAACATGAGAATAAAAAATTTATTCTGCTTGGAGTGAGTTTTGCATTGCTTGATTTTGCGGTAAGATATAAATTTCCTTTAAAAAATGGAATAGTGATAGAAACCGGAGGGATGAAAGGGCGTAAAAGAGAAATTACAAGAGAACAATTACACAATATTATTTGCGAAGGATTTAGCATAAAGTCTGTTCACTCAGAATATGGAATGACGGAATTGCTTTCGCAAGCATATTCATTTGAAAACGGAATTTATCGTTGTCCTCCGCAGATGAAAGTCTTGGTTAGAGACACAGGAGATCCATTAAAAACAATGATTTTCGGCAAAGGTGCTTTGAATATCATTGATCTTGCTAATATTGATTCTTGTTGTTTTATTTCGACTTCGGATCTTGGAGAAGTTGACCAGAACGCCGGCTTTAAAGTTTTAGGTCGTTTTGACGAGGCTGAAGTCAGAGGCTGCAATCTTATGGTTTCCTGACAGGGATTTTATTGATCCTGTTGATATGTCGTCCTCCTTCAAATTCTGTATTTAGGAAAATATCAACAATTTCTTTTGCTTCTTCGAAAGAGATAAATCTTCCGGGTAAAGCACAAATATTAGCATCATTATGGAGCCGTGCTAATTTTGAAATTTCCGGATTCCAACATAAAGCACTTCTTATTAGTTGATGTTTATTAACTGTCATATTTATTCCGTTTCCGCTGCCACAAATTGCAATTCCAATTTCACAATCTTTATTTTCTACGGCTTCGGCAAGTTTGTGAGCAAAATCCGGATAATCGCAACTTTCTTCGGAATATGTTCCAAAATCCATAATATCATAAGATTTTGATTTAAGATATTCTATTAACTTGTTTTTTAACCCATAACCTGCATGATCGCATGCAAAACCAATAATTTTTGTCATAATTTATTTTTTTATATTTTTTCTTAAATTCTTACTTATCCATGTAGGAGCTATAATCGAACCGATTATTAAATAGGGATAATATGTTAATAATCTCCAGATTAGAGCTGCAACAATAGAAAATCCTGCAATAGGTACAAAATCTGCCATGTAACCTGCGAAGATGGTTTCCACAAATCCACTGCCCCCCGGTGATGGTAATACAATCATCATTATCCACATTATTAATTGTCGAGCAAAAATCATTAAATGTTCTTTAACTTCAAGAAAATCCCCTGAAACAGAATTGGTGGATAAAATTAATGCTACAAAAATAAAATTCAAAACAAAATATCGTCCTGTCCATGATATAAAAGTAGCAGAAAATGATTTTACCCAAAAAAGTAAACTCTTAGATTTTAACTCCTTATTTGCAATTTCAAAATCTATTGCCATTTTTTCGGCTTGATTTTTCCATTTCTTTAAAAATCTCAGTTTAAATAATTTTTTTACAAATTCAGCAAAAAACTTTGGGTTTATAAATAATGAATATCCAACAAGGAGTGTCCATAACAATTTTAAAGAATATCCAGAAATTGCAAATAAAAATAAATTGTTATAAATACTACCTTTTTCAAAAGTGTTAAACAACTCGGTTTTCGAAAAAATAATAAACATAAAAGGAAACATCAAGCTGAAGTATAATTCATCCAAAAATGAGGTTGATAGAACTATTGAAGTACTTTTTCCAATGCTAAGGCCCTCTTTCCATAAAAAAATCGTGGCAAGAGCAGTACCTCCAATTGCTGAAGGAGTTATTGCCGACCCAAACTCCCAAAGAAAAACAATTTTAAGGCACTGAATCCAGGTTAATTCTCCGGATGAAAGTATTCTTATCCTGAGAATGTATCCCAAGTCTCTGAATACAACCATCAAAACGGCAAAAAACAAAAACAATCCTGATAAAAGTGTGAAATTTAATAAATTAAAATCTATTTTGTTATAATCACGGTAAAATAGAATTACTATAATGCCCAGACCCAAAACCGCCGGTAATATGATTCGCACGGGGTTGAGCTTCCTTAGTTCTTTGCTATTTACAGATTCATCCACTGACTTGATCTTAATAACAAATCACAAAGAAAATAAAATTAGCTAAATATTTAATTTTTTAGATTAAAATTAAGGTTAATTTAATGTATGGTATATTAACAAAACAAAAAATTGTATTTTTACAAAAATTTTGTCAATGAATTTTATTGCAATTATACCGGCACGTTATGCTTCTACAAGGTTCCCCGGTAAACCTTTGATTCAGATTAACGGGAAATCCATGATTCAAAATGTTTATATTCAGGCGAAAAAAGTTTTTGAACATGTTTACGTTGCAACTGACGACGAAAGGATAGCTCAAGAGGTTGAACGTTTCGGCGGTAAATTTGTGATGACCAAAAAGAAACATAAAAGCGGTACCGATCGGTGTGCGGAAGCCATCACCAAAATAGAAGTACTTGAGAATATGAATTTTGATGTAATTGTCAATGTTCAGGGAGATGAGCCTTTTATAAAAATCGAACAGTTACTGGAAATAAAGAAGTGTTTTAGTCGTAAGCGTACACAAATTGCTACATTGGCTAAACCGATAAATAATATTGAAGATATTTTTAATCCAAACAAACCAAAACTTGTTGTAAATTCAAAAAAAGAGGCCTTATATTTCAGCCGATCTCCTATTCCTTATGTACGTGGTGTAGTGAGAGAAAAATGGATTGCTAAACATCTCTTTTATAAACATATAGGTTTATACGCATACAGAAAAGATGTTTTGTTAAAAATAACCAAGCTTTGTCAAACTCCGCTCGAAATTGCGGAATCACTTGAGCAACTTAGATGGTTAGAAAACGGGTTTACTATTAATGTCGCTTTTACCGAACATGAAAGCATTTCTATAGATACACCAAAAGATCTTGAAAAGGTTAAACAATTGGGATTACTTTAATGAATATTGCAGTAAATACAAGATTGCTTCTTCCAAATCGTCTCGAAGGCATAGGTTGGTTTTCGTATCAAACTTTAAAAAGAATTTGCAATAATCATCCCGATCATAATTTCTTTTTCATTTTCGACAGACCTTATTCAGATGAGTTTATTTTCAGTAAAAATATTACTCCAATAGTTTTGCATCCACCTACAAGACATCCTATTTTATGGTATATATGGTTTAATTTTTTGATACCCCGAACTTTAAAGAAAATTAAAGCTGATGTTTTTCTTTCACCTGACGGAATGCTGTCTCTTTACACCAAGGTTCCTCAAGTTCCGGTGATTCACGATATTAACTTTATGCACAATCCACGTCAGTTACCATTTTTTGTAAGGAACTTTTATTGTCGTTATTTTCCGAAGTTTGCCAAAATAGCTGATAATATAGTTACTGTATCGGAATATTCACGCAACGATATTTCTGAGGTTTTTGACATTAAGCCCGAAAAGATAACAGTTTGTTACAATAGCACAAATGAAATTTACACTCCAATAGAATACGAAATAAAACTCCGGACAAAACAAAGAATTACCGGTGGAAAAGAGTATTTTATTTTTATTGGAGCATTAAATCCACGTAAAAATATTCCCGGATTATTGAAATCTTACGAGTTATTCAGACAAAATTCCAAATTTGACCATAAGCTTGTAATTGTGGGAGCAGCGATGCACCTAACCGATGAGATAAACAAAACTTTGTCGGAGATGAGGTTTAAAGATGACGTGATTTTTTTAGGAAGATTACCGGTTAAGGAGCTTCATCTTGTTCTGGCATCGGCATATTCTCTGGTATATATTCCATTTTTTGAGGGATTTGGGATTCCTTTGGTCGAAGCAATGTCATGTGATGTGCCAATTATATCAGGAAATACTACATCTCTTCCTGAAGTGGTTGGTGATGCAGCTTTGTTATGTAGCCCTACGGATCACCAATTAGTTGCTGAATATATGACAAAAATTTCTGAAGATGATCAATTAAGAAATAATCTAATAAATAAAGGAAGAATTCAAAAGGAAAAGTTTTCTTGGGATATTTCTGCTAGCAATTTGTGGAAAAGTATTGAAAAGGCTGCAAATAAAAAAGGAATCTGATGTTAAAACCATTTTTTAAGAACAATCAAATTGAAGCCGGGTGTGATGAAGCCGGAAGAGGTTGTTTGGCAGGTCCTGTTTTTGCGGCAGCAGTTATTTTACCTCAAGATTTTGAAAACTTATTACTAAATGATTCCAAAAAACTTTCGGAGAAAAGCAGATATTATTTGCGTGACGAGATTGAAAGATCTGCACTTGCCTTTTCTGTATTTATGATTGATAATGTTGAAATTGATAAAATTAATATTTTAAACGCCTCTATTAAAGCAATGCAAGAGGCTGTGAAGAAACTTGTAATCAGGCCTGAATTTTTGTTAATAGACGGAAATAGGTTTAAAGCTTTCGATGACTTCAAATATCAATGTGTGATCAAAGGAGATTCTACATATATGTCAATAGCTGCGGCATCAATACTTGCTAAAACATATCGAGATGATTACATGATTAGATTGCATGACGAATTTCCTCAATATAATTGGCAAAAAAATAAGGGATATCCTACAGCCGATCATCGAAAAGCAATTTTAGAGCATGGAATTTGTAAATATCACCGAAAATCATTTAAACTTTTTGATCCTCAACTAAAGTTGTTTTAGGTTATAACTGTATTTGAATTTTAATATTCATTTAAAATATAACAAAAAAAGGCCATCATTTTGATGACCTTTTTTATAATGTTGAACATTTTTATCTGCTTTCTTGTTCAAGTTTTTCCATTTCTTGATTGAAGATTTGTTCGAATTTCATTTTGTCGTAATCAACTCTTAACTTTTGGTCTTTAGTAATTTTGTTGTTGATTCCGTTTAACATTGCATCTTTACTTACTTCAATGGCAATGTAAGTAGTATATTTACCATTTTGTTCCTGGAAGTTCTTTTCACAAACTATAGCAATGTCAACAAGAGTTTGATTAATCACTTCGCGGGTTAAGTTTTCGAATTTTTGTTCGAATTCTGAATTTTTACCAACTTCAGTTTCGTTTACATAACGATCGGTAACTGATTTAATTTTAGTTTCAATCAAACCTGCAAGTCTTTGTTTTGCTGCAGTTAAAGCTTTTTCCCTTGAGAGGCTCATGTCTTGAGAAGTAGCTTGTGCGTCTGCTCTGAAGAAGTTTTTGTCTGAACGACCTTCATTCTTACAAGGAATGATAATTTCTTTTGCGTTTTTGTCAGGTTTAATTACATCTTTTTTCTTTTTGCAAGAGCTGAAAGAAAGTACAGTTGCGAAAGCAATCATTAAAAAAATGCTTGATCTTAATAAAGTCTTTGTTTTCATAGCAATAAAATTTAGTTAATTAATATTAAATTTTCTGTAAAATTAAAAATTTTTTGTAAATTCAAAACTTTTTAGAACGTAATTACATAATAATTTTCAAACATAGTGCCAAAAATGAAAAGCAAGAAAAATTTACCACATAAAACTGATTTAAATAAGGCGAGTTTAACATCTGAGATTTTAACTATTTTCTCTGCCTCACCAAAGAAACAGTTTAATTATAAACAGATTTCAGCAAGATTAGGAGGAGACGTTGATAAAGAATTTGTAAAATCAATAATTAAAGATTTAGTGAATGCCGGTATAGTTGCAGAGGTAGATAAGGGTAAATATCAGTTAAGATCTAAAGCGGGTTTTGTTGTAGGTACAATAGACTTAAGTAAAAAAGGGACAGCATCATTAATAAGTGCTGAATTGCACGATGAGGTATTTATCCCATTTGCAAATCTAAATACTGCTTTACATGGTGATAAGGTAAGAGTTAGGCTCTATGCAATGCGTAAAGGAGGAAAGATGGAAGGAGAGGTTGTCGAAATTATCGAAAGAGCTACTCTAAGGTTTGTTGGAACACTCGAAAAATCGGGAAATTATGCATTTTTAATACCCGATAATCCTAAAATGCCGTATGATATTTTTATCCCTTACGATAAGCTTAATGGAGCAGTTGATGGAGAAAAGGTTGTGGTTGAAATCACGGAATGGAAAAAGAAATCTAAAAATCCTACAGGCGAGATTGTTAAAATTCTAGGAAAACAAGGAGAAAATGAAGTAGAAATTCATGCTATACTTGAAGAGTTCGGTTTACCGTATTCATTTATTGATGAAGTTATTGCAGAATCTGAAAAAATCTCAGAAACAATTTCCCAAAAAGAATACGAAACTCGGGAAGACTTTAGGAACGTTATAACATTTACCATTGATCCTGCCGATGCAAAAGATTTTGACGATGCTCTTTCTTTTAAAAAACTAAAGGATGATTTGTTCGAAGTAGGCGTTCATATAGCTGATGTTTCATTTTATGTGAGAGAAGGCTCTTTATTAGATAAAGAAGCATATTCAAGAGCAACTTCAGTATATCTTGTTGATAGGGTAGTGCCAATGTTGCCGGAGAAATTATCGAATTTTGTATGTTCGCTCCGGCCAAATGAAGATAAATTATGTTATTCCGTAATTTTCAACATTGATATTAATGCAAAAATTCATGATTACAGAATTGTTAAAACGATAATTAATTCCGACAGAAGATTTAACTACGATGAAGCACAAGAAATAATAGATAACAAACAAGGAGATTTTGCCTATGAATTAACTGTTTTAAATGAAATTTCTAAAAAATTACGTTCACAAAGGTTGAAAAATGGAGCTTTTGCATTTGATCATTCTGAAATAAAGTTCATTTTGAATGAGAAAGCTGAACCAACAGGGGTTTATTTTAAGGAAACAAAAGAATCAAATAATCTTATTGAAGAGTTTATGCTTCTGGCAAATAGAAAAGTTGCCGAAACTATAGGTAAAAATTATCAAAACAGCGAATTTGTTTATCGCGTGCATGCAGAACCCGACCATGATAAACTTAAGCAATTTTCAAATTTTATAACCAAATTCGGATTGAAAATAGATACTACTAATAAAATTACAATTTCACGCTCGATGAATGAGATGATAGACAAAGTTAAAGGTGAGGCTCATCAAAATATTATTGAAAATCTTGCAATCAGGACTATGGCAAAAGCGATTTATTCAACAAAAAATATCGGTCATTACGGATTAGCTTTTGATTACTATACTCATTTTACTTCACCCATAAGGCGTTATCCAGATTTAATTGTCCACAGGTTGTGTTTTGATTATATTGAAAAGAAAAAAAACAAATATCAGGGACTAGAGGAAAAAGCTAAGCATTGTTCATTTATGGAACAACAAGCAACACTTGCAGAGAGAGCCTCAATAAAATATAAGCAGGTGGAATTTATGTCTGATAAAATTGGAAAAGAGTTCGATGGAGTGATATCGGGAGTTACAGAATGGGGGCTTTTTGTCCAGATGAAAGAGAACGCATGCGAAGGACTGGTACATATTCGTTCAATGAATGATGATTTCTATTTTTACAGTGGGGATGAATATAGTATAATCGGCACTTATACAAAAAAAATCTATTCGTTGGGCGATGAAGTGAGAGTAAAAATTGTGAAGGTAAATATGCAACGTAAGCACATAGATCTAGAGCTAGCTGAAGGAGAATAAATGATAACTTTGTGTTGGCTAGAAAAACAAGAAAAATGTAAATTTGTTAATTTTATAATATAAAAACTATCATTATGACATCTTCGACAACATCAGTAAAGCAAGTTATGCTGAATAAAGTGTCTTTAATGCCTCAGGAAGAAATGTTGGATATAAAGAAAGACAGTAAAATAATAAAAATCGGCATTCCGGCAGATAATTCAGGCATTGAACATAGGGTTCCGTTAGCACCGTTAGCTGTAGAGATGTTATTAAAAAAAGGAGGAGATTTTGAAATAATAATTGAAAGAGGAGCCGGTAAGGGAGCAAACTTCTCCGATCATCAATATTCGGAATATGGAGCAAGAATAACCGAAGATAAAGCTGAAATTTATTCCGCCGATATAATATTGAAGATATTCCCTCTAACTACAGAGGAAATCGCATTACTTTCCGGGAATCAGATAATATTTACCTCATTGCATACTAATACTCAAGATAAAAATTATTTCATCGAACTGATGAGTAAAAAAGTTACAGCCATAGCTTTTGAGTCAATGCAGGATAATCAAGGATCAAATCCTATTGTAAAATCAATGAGCGAAATAGCAGGAAGAAGTTCAATTTTAATTGCTTCGGAGTATTTAAGTAATGTTCATAAAGGGAAAGGCGAAATGTTAGGAGGCATAACCGGAGTTTCACCAAGTGAAGTTGTTATTATAGGGGCCGGAGTTGCAGGCACTTTTGCTGCACAAACTGCATATAGTCTTGGTGCTTTAGTTAAAGTTTTTGATTATTCCGTTACTAATTTGTCAAAACTGCAGCAAACTGTTGGGGCAAATATTTTTACAAGTACCATACATTCTAAAGTTTTGTTAAACGCAATAAAAACTGCTGATGTTGTTATCGGTGCCATTAGAAATCCTGATAGAATGCCGAATATTATTGTTACTGAAGAAATGGTGAAAATGATGAAGCCAAATTCAGTAATCATAGATATAGGTATAGACCAGGGAGGAATTTTTGAGACCGGAAGACCAACGACTCATAAAAATCCGGTTTATATAAAGCATGGAGTAATTCATTATTGTGTTCCGAATATTGCTTCTCGTGTGGCAAGGACAGCCTCTTATGCTATCAGTAATGTTTTAGCCGAAGAACTATTAAGATTTAATAAAAGCGGTAGTTTAATACAATATCTTAAACAAAATCCAGGAATAAGATCAGGGGTATATATTTTTAATGGAGTACTAACCGACGAACACATTGGATTATATCATGGATTGTTTTCTAAAGATATAGATTTGTTGCTTGCTGCATTGTAAATTTTTATCACAAATTTTATTCCTTCCCAAAAAATATGTTTATTTCTGAAAATGTTCCATTGTGCTGTTAAATGATTATTTTTCTAATTTTGCAACAATTATGAAAGATATGCAAAGAAAAACCATAGATTTGATGGCCCCTGTTGGTTCTTATGAATCTCTAATGGCAGCAATACAAGCCGGAGCTAATTCTGTTTATTTCGGGATCGAAAAATTAAATATGAGGGCAAGGTCTTCAAATAATTTTACAATTGAAGATTTAAGAAATATTGTTTCAATTTGTAAGCAAAATAATGTTAGGACATATCTCACTGTAAATACAATAATTTACGATCATGAATTGTACAAAATGCGGGAGATTATTGATGCTGCTGCTGAAACCGGTGTTAGTGCAATTATAGCAACTGATATCGCAGTTTTAAATTACGCATACAAAAAGAATATCGAAATCCATGCTTCGACGCAGCTTAATATTTCGAACATAGAAGCAGTTGAATATTTTTCAAAGTATTGCGACGTAATGGTACTTGCCAGAGAATTGAGTCTTGAGCAGGTATCAGATATTTGCAAACAAATAAAAGAACGAAATATTACAGGTCCTTCAGGGAGTTTAGTCCAGGTAGAAATATTTGCCCATGGAGCATTATGTATGGCCATTTCCGGCAAGTGCTATCTGAGTTTGCATGAGTATTATTATTCAGCTAACAGGGGCTCCTGCCTTCAGAACTGTCGTCGTCCATACATTCTTACTGACAAAGAAACCGGAGCGGAAATTGAGGTTGATAATGAATATTTGATGTCTCCGAAAGATCTCTGTACTATAGGTTTTATTGATAAAATTATTGAAGCAGGGGTTAGTGTTTTGAAAATTGAAGGTAGGGCCAGGAGTGCAGAATATGTAAAAACAGTAGTAGAATGTTATAATGAGGCCATTGAAGCTGTTTTGGAAGGGAGTTATACGCAAGAAAAAATTAAAGAATGGACTGATCGTTTGAGTACAGTATTTAACAGAGGTTTCTGGAATGGATATTATCTTGGACAAAAACTTGGAGAATGGTCAAAGAGTTATGGATCAAAAGCTACCAAAACAAAAGTTTATCTTGGATTGGTAAGAAATTATTTTTCTCAAATTGGTGTTGCCGAAGTAAAAATTGATACTGCTGAAAAACTCTCGGTAGGAGATGAGATAATATTTACTGGACCAACAACTGGAGTTGTACAACAATTTGTTGAAGAAATACGCAAAGATCTTGTTAGGGTTGATGAAGTTATACAGTCGGATATTTTTTCGATAAAAACAGCGGAATTAGTACGTCGTGGGGATAAATTGTTTAAATTAGTCGATACGGAAGAACTTAAAAAAAATAAATGACAGCTCCGGACAAAAGAATAATCGAATTTATTAAAAAACATCATGTTCTTACGTTAGCTACCTGTGTAGAGAATGAGTCTTGGTGCTGTAATTGCTTTTACGTTTATCTTGAAGAAGAAAATGCTTTTTTGTTTACTTCTGATTCAGATACTAAGCATATCCGTATGGCTACTTTAAATACTAAAGTTTCCGGAAGTGTAGTTCTAGAAACTAATGTAATTGGAAAAATCATGGGAATACAATTTACCGGTGAATTAATAAAAGTTGAAAATTCCGATAACTCAAAGTACACAATTAAATATCTTTCCCGATTCCCTTTTGCAATTTTACATAAAACAGATTTGTGGAAAATAGATATTAAAATTATAAAAATGACCGATAACAGATTGGGATTCGGGAAAAAGTTATATTGGTTCCGTGAAACAAATATAAATCCCGAAAATGAAAATTGAATTAAATTCATTATTTCCGCAGTATAAACTAATAGATTGTGGTTCAGGTAAAAAATTGGAGCAATTTGGCAATTATGTTCTTATTCGTCCCGAAATAACTGCGAAAGATCATGCAAGATTAAGTTATGAGGAATGGCAAAATATTGCACATGCAGAATTTTTCGAAACCGACAAAGCACTAGGATATTGGCAAAAGATAAAAGAAATGCCCGATACCTGGCAAATTTCATTTTTCAATTCTGTGGAAATTATTTTAACTCTGGCTCTAACAGGGTCAAAACATACAGGGTTATTCCCAGAACAAGTTTTAAATTGGAGTTTTATTTTAGAAAATTCAAAATATATTAACAATAGTGAGGTTCTTAATTTATTTGGCTATACAGGTTCAACAAGTGTATTTGCGGCAAACTTTGCAGGTAGAGTTACGCATGTGGATTCAGTAAAAAAGGTTGTTGATCGCACTAGATTAAATGCTCAAGATTCCGGAGTTTCAAATATTCGATTTATCGTTGATGATGCAGTTAAATTTGTAAAAAAAGATATAAAAAGACAAAAAAAATATAAGATGATAATTTTAGATCCTCCGGCAATAGGAATAGGAGTGAAAAATGAAAAATGGATATTAAATGATATGCTCGAGGATTTACTGTTGGATGTAAGAGAATTGTTAGATGAAGAATCGTTTCTTATAATGAATATTTATTCCCATGAAATAAGCGATAAGCATCTATATAAAATTTTTGATAATATATTTTCTGATTTTGATAAGTTGCTTTTTGATAAAATTTACGGAAAATCATCAACAGGAAATTTTATTGATCATGGATATTTTATTCAGTGTAAAAGAGGAAGATATTAATTTTTGGGATCTAATGCTTCATAAATCGAATTTTTACTAATAAATTCAGGAACAATCTCCTTCATTTTTCTTACAATTTTGAATTTATCATAAGTTTTAGCTATTTCGATAAGCTCATGAATTTGATTGCAAACTTTGTTGTTATCATAATCACGAACTTTAGCAATCATAATTTGAGAATGGTATGTCGGAATCGTATTTTCTTTATTTGCTAATAACTCCTCATAGAGTTTTTCGCCGGGACGTAATCCGGTGAATGAAATTTTAATATCTTTATTAGGCTTCAATCCTGCAAGATAGATCATTTTTTCGGCAAGATTAACAATTTTAACAGATTCCCCCATATCGAAAATGAAAATTTCGCCCCCTTTACCCATACTGGCAGCTTCAAGCACTAACTGACAGGCTTCGGGAATTGTCATAAAATATCTTGTAACGTCGGGATGAGTAACTGTTACCGGCCCCCCGGATTCTATTTGTTTGCGAAAACGAGGAATAACCGAACCATTTGATCCAAGAACATTACCAAATCTTGTGGTAATAAAATTAACATTAGATATTTTCGATAAAGATTGAATATATATTTCAGCTATACGTTTGCTTGCCCCCATGACATTAGTAGGATTTACTGCTTTATCGGTGCTAATCATTACAAATTTTTTTACATTATACTTAATTGCGGCATCAGCAACTATTTTTGTGCCTAAAACATTAGTTATTATTGCTTGATGAGGATGTTTTTCCATCATTGGCACATGTTTATAAGCCGCAGCATGAAATACTATTTCAGGTTGTTGTTCTTCAAAAACTTTTTCGATAAATTCCTTATTGCGAATATCACCAACTACTATTTCAAAAGATCCGAAATTTAAAGAATCCTTTAGCTCAAGTTCAATGTCATAAAGAGGGGATTCAGCTATATCGAGAAGAATAATTTTCTTTGGTAATAAATTCGTAAGTTGTCTTACAATTTCACTTCCGATTGATCCTGCGGCTCCTGTTACGAGGATAGTCTTATATTTAATTTGTACTGAAATTTTGTCTTTATCCATAACAATTTCCGGACGTTCAAGTAAATCTTCTATTTTTATATTTTTTAATTGATTAATCGTAAGTTCACCATTTATCCAAGAATTTATATTAGGAATTGTTTTTACCACAACATCATTTTCAATACAAATATCTACCAAAAATCTTTTTCTCGAAGTAGGAATACCTTTTTCTGATATTATTATAGCAGAAACATTCTTATCCTTAATAACTTTTTCTATATTATTTATATTATAAACTTTTACACCATCAATTTTATTTCCAATTAATTTTTTATGATGATCAATAAATCCAACTACTTTGGTATTGTTTTTATGATTTCTGTCAAGAGCTTTTTTTGTAATTAAAGCTAAATCCCCTGTACCGTAAATTAGGATATTTTCGAGTATTTTTTTTTGAGTATTGAATTCTAGAAACAATGTTTTTACAAACAGACGAGAAAATGCAAGAACAAAAGTGCTAACAAAAAAATCTATAATAATAATCGAGATAGGTATTAAGTAGCGATCTTTATAAGCCAAATAGGAAATGCTTACAATCAGGATTAGAACACTTCCCAAAAACATTGTAACAAAAATTCTTAGGATGTCTTTTGTACCTGTATATCTAACCATTCCAGTATATGTTCTCCCAACCAAGAAAGAAATAATTCTGATTATTAAAACCGAGAAAATAGCAAAGGGAATAGCATCTATTTCTTTTTCGGGGATAACGAAATTAAACCTTAAATAGTAAGATAAAAAAATAGATAAAAAGCAAATTGAAAGGTCAATAAGAAAAACTAACCATCTTGGAGTTATTCTTCGTAATATGTTTATGTTTAGTTTCATATTGCAAATTTATGAAAAATATTATAATATAGAAAGATAAAAGAAAATTGATGAATAAAGAGAATATAATGTATTTTGATAAATGGATATTTTGTTATTTTATTCTGGTCGATAAAAGGATAAAAAATTTAAATAAAATTAATTTTTATAAATATCAAAATTGTGTGAAAAATATTTTACCTTTGCAAAAAACTTTGATATTAAAAATGGAGAATGCAAAAAAATACAAACGCAATGCTTGGAGTCCTAGAGTAATTTCCTTATATAAGGATGTATTAGAAGTCAAATCCTGTCCTTATTGTAATTGTAAAGAATATTATGTACATGGGAGGTATAAAC
>Ga0209506_1000343_pt1 | contig 64903 bp, 60 predicted proteins | sample AD_JPNHG2_MetaG_FD_184409 | JGI IMG/M metagenome (GOLD analysis project Ga0209506, IMG submission 184409) | Active sludge microbial communities of municipal wastewater-treating anaerobic digesters from Japan - AD_JPNHG2_MetaG (SPAdes) (version 2) | ecosystem: Engineered > Bioreactor > Anaerobic...
GCTCCGAACGGTTTCGGGTTGTACGACATGGCGGGGAACGTGTGGGAGTGGTGTGCGGACTGGTATGACGAGAGCTACTACGCCTCGTCGCCGAGCACCGATCCGAGGGGTCCGTCGAGTGGCACGCTCCGGGTGCTGCGCGGTGGGTCGTGGTTCAGCGGTCCGAGGAGGGTGCGCGTTTCCGGCCGCGGCAGGTGCGGCCCGTCCAACCGCGACGTCGACATCGGCTTCCGGTGTCTCCGGGATGAGTGAGGGGAGGGGGTTCCGTTGACTCTTGACTCTTTTCCCTTGACCTGGGTGGGCGGGGGGCGCGCGGGGGTCCAGGGGGCGCAGCCCCCTGGTCGCCCGCCAGCGCCAAGGCGCACCTGGCCATGATCGCGAATGTGCCCGACGCCGACCGCTCGCCCGACCAGCCGCACGGCGCGGTGGTGGTGGGCAAGGCGTACGACCTCGCGCTGTGGCTGCTGCCGAAGATCGAGAAGTTTCCCCGTTCGTACCGGTTCTCACTGGGCGAACGGCTTATCGCTGCCGCCCTCGACGTGCTCATGGACCTGGTCGAGGCCGCCTACGCGCGCCGCCCGCTGGAGCTGCTGCGCCACGCCAGCCGCCGCCTCAACGCCCTGCGGCTGCTCGTGCGCCTGGCCAAGGACCTGCGGCTGCTCCCGCTTTCGGCGTACGAGCACGCGGCCGAGCGTATTGACGAGGTGGGGCGCATGACCGGCGGGTGGCTGCGCGCCGAGGAGCGCAAGGCATGAGGCGGGCGGATGGGTTGTGGGAGCAGGTGGTGGCGTGGGGGAACCTCGCGGCTGCCGCGCGCGCGGCGGCGCGCGGCAAGCGCAGCCGCCCGGACGTGGCGGCGTTCCTGCTCGACCTCGAGGGTGAGGTGTGCCGGCTGCGGCGCGAGCTGTGCGAGGGTCGCTACCTCCCCGGCGGCTACCGCACCTTCGTCGTGCGCGAGCCGAAGCGGCGGCTGATCTCCGCCGCCGCCTTTCGCGACCGCGTGGTCCACCACGCGCTCACGCGCGTGCTGGCGCCGCACTTCGAGCGCCGCTTCTCGTCGCGGTCGTACGCCTGCCGCCGGGGCTTCGGCACGCACGCGGCGCTGGCGGCGGTCAAACGAGCCAGCCGGCGTTTCCGCTTCGCCTTGCGCTGCGACGTGGTGAAGTACTTCGCCTCGATCGACCACGAGGTCCTCATGGAGCTTCTGGGCCGTGTCGTCGGGTGCGCGCGGACCCTGGACCTGGCGCGACGCATCGTCGCCGGGTCCAACCCACAGGAACCAGCGGTGGCGTATTTCCCGGGTGACAACCTGTTCACGCCGTTCGAGCGGCGGCGCGGGCTGCCGCTTGGCAACCAGACCTCGCAGTTCTTCGCCAACGTCGTCCTCGACCCGCTCGACCAGCTCGTCACCCGCCGGCTGCGCCCCGGCGCGTATGCCCGCTACTGCGACGACTTCGTGCTTTTCGCCCACGACAAGCAGGCGCTGTCGGGGATGCGGGAAGCGATCGTGGCGGAGCTGGCGCGGCTGCGGCTACGGCTGCATCCACGCAAGAGCCGGGTGTACCGCACCGCCGATGGCGTCACCTGGCTGGGGTTCCGGGTCTTTCCGGGCCGCACGCGCCTCGTTCGCGCCAACGTCGTCAAGGCGCGCCGCCGCGTTCGCTTCCTGCAGCAGGCGTACGCGGCGCATCGCGTGGGCTGGCCGGAGGTGAGCCGGCGGCTGGTGGCGTGGCTCGCGCACGCGGCGCGCGGCGACACCTGGAGGTTGCGGGAGCAGGTGGTGGGATCGGCTATCTTTGTGCGCGGGAGTGCCGCCTGATGCACCGGGTGCTGCGCGGTGGGTCGTGGAACAACAATCCGAGGAGGATGCGCGTTTCCAACCGCAACAGGAACGACCCGTCCAACCGCAACGACAACATCGGCTTCCGGTGTCTCCGGGACGACGGCCGGACGATGCGTCCGGGGATGCGGCCGGAGCTGCGGCGAGCAGGCTCGCCGCGGGTGTGCCGCCACCCTCATCCGGGCGGTGCTCCCGGTCCCGCAAGGGACCGAACACACAACCGGCCCCGGCCCACGACGGCGTCTGCCGTCCCGGCCGGGGCCCTCTTTTCTTTCGGAGGAAGGGCATGAAGCTCTCGTGGGCTCGCGTGTGGGTGCTTCTCGCCGTGGTCGTGCTATCGGCCGGGGTGGTGTGGGGGCAGAGCGTGGTGGGGGTGGCTGGGCGGCAGGTGACGGTATCGGTGGGGTTGCGGGACGGGGTGAGGGTGGGGATGACGGGGACCGTGACGCAGCGGATGTCGGTGGGGGGGCGGGAGGAGGTGCTGGAGGTGGCGCGGTTCGTGGTGGAGGGGGTGCAGGAGAGCCGGAGCACGGTGCGGCTGACGGAGGTGGGTGGGGGTTTTACGGTGGGTGCGGGGGACGGGGTGGTGTTCGACCAGGCGCTGGTGCGGCCGACGCCGGCGCCGGAGCCGCGGCCCACCGAGCGGCCGCGGGCGACGCCGACGCCGCGCATCCCGAGCGATCCGATGGAGCTGGATCGGCTGGCGACGGCGGCGTACGAGGCCGGGCGGTGGAGCGAGGCCATCGAGCTGTACCGGGCGCTTTTGGCGCGGGTGCCTGGGGAGCCGCTGGCGACGCGGCGGCTGGCTGACGCGCAGGCGAGGATCGAGGCCGAGCGGGCGGCGGCAGAGGAGGCGGCGCGGCGGGCGGCGGAGGACGCGCGGCGGCGGGAGGAGGTGCAGCGCAAGCTGGCCAACGCCGACTACCTGCTTGGGAAGGGCGACCAGATGATGGCGGCGGGGGAGTGGGAGCTGGCGGCGCAGTACTACGCCCAGGTGGCGGAGGTGGATCCGGTGTACGCGGACTCGGGGGTGAAGCGGCTGCTGGCGCGTGGGCGGCAGGCGGTGGCGGCGCGCGACGGCGCGGCAGCGCGGGAGGTGGTGCGCCAGCTCGACGGGGCGAGCGTGCCGCTGGCGCTGGCCGGGCAGGCGCGGGAGCTGCGTACCGCGATCGCGGCGCTCGCCCCGCTGGCGGGGGAGGTGCGGCGGTTTGCGCCGTCGGATGCGGCGTACGCGTACGTGCCGGCCGGGAGCTTCACGATGGGGTGTGTGGCTTCTGACACCGGGTGCGACGGTGACGAGAAGCCGGCGCACCGGGTGACGTTGAGCCGTGGGTTCTGGATGAAGACCACGGAAGTGACGGTGGGGGAGTACCGGGTGTTTGCGCAGGCGACGGGGAGAGGGATGCCGTCGTCACCGGGATTCAGTCAGAGCGACGATCATCCGGTGGTGAAGGTGGACTGGAACGACGCGGAGGCGTACTGCCGGTGGGCAGGAGGGCGGTTGCCGAGCGAGGCGGAGTGGGAGTACGCGGCGCGGGGAGGGCGGGAGGGGTTGATCTACCCGTGGGGGAACGGCATCAGTCACGAGAATGCCAACTACGGGAAGGACGAGTGCTGTGGTGGGTTGGCGCAGGGGCGGGACCGTTGGGTCAACACGTCGCCAGTGGGGTCGTTCGCTCCGAACGGTTTCGGGTTGTACGACATGGCGGGGAACGTGTGGGAGTGGTGTGCGGACTGGTATGACGAGAGCTACTACGCCTCGTCGCCGAGCACCGATCCGAGGGGTCCGTCGAGTGGCACGCGCCGGGTGCTGCGCGGTGGGTCGTGGGGCAACACTCCGTGGTGGATGCGCGTTTCCTACCGCCGCAGGATCGACCCGTCCAACCGCGACGACCACATCGGCTTCCGGTGTCTCCGGGATGAGTGAGGGGAGGGGGTTCCGTTGACTCTTGACTCTTTTCCCTTGACCTGGGTGGGCGGGGGGCGCGCGGGGGTCCAGGGGGCGCAGCCCCCTGGTCGCTCGATTGTGGCGCCGCGAGGTCGTGGCGAGCCATGCTGCATTGCGCGATGCGGGTTCGCACCACGAGCGCCTCGTCGACTTCGGGGCATGTCGCCCAGCTGCAGGGTGCCGTGGTTCGGTCGCTCCCGCCCTTGAGCATCGCCGTGATGCATGGATCGTGAGTGCGCAACCGCTCGAGGTCGGCCGGGGCGGCTGCCCGCGATCTTGGCCGCGGCCGGGTGGCACGGTACGATACGCGTGCGGTTTTCTGGGAGGCGCCGATGAGGGGACGGGCTGCGCTGCTGGTGGCGGCATGGGTCGCAGTCGGAACAGCTTCGAATCTGGCCGCGGAGAATACTTTCTGGCGCGACGCGAACCTCGTTTCGGCGAAGGTGGAGACGCAGGCGGGAACGCTGCGCTTCGTGGCCAACGCGGCGCTGCTGGAAGGAAAGAACCGCGACATGGTGTTCGGCAGCCCGGTGGCGACGGCGCTGCCACTGCCGACGGTGCTGTATCACAACGCCAGGCGGGAGAAGGTGCTCACCGACCTTCTGGTGGTGCTTGCGCAGTCTCCGGACCCTGCAGGGGCGGCGGACGACCCCCGGGAGCTGCTGTCCCGGGCGGGGTGGGCCGCGAGTCGGATCGGCGAGGTCGCGGAGGTCCTCGACGCCGTGAAGCTCAACTACTGGGAGCGCACCGTGCCGCTCGCCACGGTGCACAACAAGCTTGTCGCCGTGCTGCGCGCGGTCAACCCGCGGACCAGCGGTGGCGTGCCGCGAACGACCACGAACCTCAACGCGCTCGCGATCGCGATGTCCAACCTCCGCGGTATGGCGTACGTGGGCGAGGTGGCGCTCGGGGCGGCGCTGCGAGCGGCGGTGCAGGCCGACCTGGCGCTCGAGCGACTCGACCTGCTCGAGCGGGCGCTCGCGGGCAGCCCCGATCCCGCGGTGGCCGCGGCTGTCGCAAAGGCGAGAGCGTACCTTACGGTTTCGGAAGGCGGGTGGGGAGCGCTGCTGGCGGAGATCGACAGCCGGCGCGGGGAAGCGGCGCGACTGGGGGTGGAGGTGGTCATCGCCGGGGCGTTCAAGGCGCTCGCAGCCAAGGGGACGCTGGGGGTGGCGCTGGTCGTGGAGCTCATCTTCCAGGAGTGGGCGCAGCATGACCACGCGCAAGTGGCGGTGATGGCGGCAACGGTCGAGGCATCGCTCCTGGGTGCCCGCGACGCGGCGGCGGGTGAGAGCCGCTGCGAGCTCGAGGCGTTGCTGGGCGCCGCACGCTGGCTGCACTTCGACCGCATGGTCGAGGTGACGTCGGTGTGGCAGGGGTGGTGGGTGGACCTGCTGAGCCGCGGCCGGCCGTATGCGGACGCGCGAGCCTACTTCACCGAGCAGCGTGCCTCCTACGCCACCGCCTACGCCGCGGCGCGAAAGGTGCGTTGCAGGGCGCCGGCGGTGGAACCGAAGCCGACACCGCCGCCGCCGGCAGCCGGTGCCATGGACCTGATCTTTTGCATCGACACCACGGGCAGCATGGCGGACGATATCGACGCGGCGAAGGCGGCGTCCACGGCGATGATCGAGAAGATCTTTGAGCGCGTGCCCGATCCACGGGTGGCGCTCGTCGCTTACCGGGACCACGGGGACGCGTACCTGCACAAGGGGTGGCCGTTCAGCCGCGACCCGGCGGTCATCCGCCAGGCGGTTCTCGACCTGACGGTGGGCGGCGGCGGCGACACCCCGGAGGCGGTCTACGAGGCGCTGCTGTACGCCCTCGACTGCAGCGAGCTGGGTGGGTGGCGCGACGGGGTCAAGAAGGTGATCGTGTTGATCGGTGATGCGCCGCCCCATACCAAGCGGCACACGCTCGACGAGGTGGTGGCGAAGGCGTTCGCGGTGGACCCGGCGCACGTGTTCGCCATCGCCGTGGCGGGCTCGGACAGCGCCACCCGATCCTCGTTCGGCGCGCTCGCGGAACGCACGGGCGGTCTCGTGTTGCGGACCGAGGAGGCGAGCGAGCTGCCGGCTCGAATGGTGGAAGCCGTCGAGCTGGGGTCCGAGTACGCCGACGCCGAGGTGGTGATCGGCGTGGTTCAAGCTCTCGACGGGGCGGTCGCCGGTGTGCGGCTGCGGGGAGGCAGCGCCCATGCGGGGCAGGAGGTCGTGTTTCTGGACTCCGCCGCGCGCAGGCTGGTGATCGGTCAAGGGGTGGTGACCGAGGCGATCGGTCGCGAGCTGACGGTGGAGGTGCAGCAGACCTTCGGTCTCGAGCCCATCGCCGTTGGCTGCGAGGTCGCGTTCCCGCGCCCGCGCCCGTGAGCCAATGTTGGCGCCAGTGCTATGCTGTTGCGGCGGGAATTGCAGCGCGTGCCCGGTTTCTCACGAGAACGGGTGAGTTCAAACAATAGGCAGCAAGGAGGGCGGCCATGGCATCCAGGCGGCAGGTTGGGTTTGCGGTGCTGGCAATGGTGGTGTGTGTGCTGACGGCGGCTGCTGTCGGCGCGCAGACACTCACCAAGGTGAAGGACATCAAGGCGAACCCCCGGGGGTACGCAAACGAGATGGTGACCGTGGAGGGGTTCGCGACGCAGTGGGTCGAGAGCACCGCGACCACGACATCGTTCTTCTTCCTCAAGGACGACTGGGGTGGCATCATCAAGGTCCGTACCTCGCGCGAGAAGCCCGATGTGGGTGAGCGCTACCGCGTGACCGGGCCGGTCGGGATCGACGTGGTGAACCACAACGACCCGTTCATCTCCGAGGAGACGCGCGTAGCCGTACGGCCCGAGCCGATCGCGCCAGCTCCGGTCACGGTGGCGCCCACGCCCGTGCCGCTTCCGGTCGCGATCGAACCGGCGGTGCCCACGGCGCTCATCGCAGCGGTTGCGGGGGCGATCGTGATCCTGGCCGGGCTGCTGGTGTGGGTGCTGCGCTCCCGCCGGCCCGCCGCCGAGGGTGCCGGCACGGCGGCAGGTGTCGCGGCCACGGGTTTCGGCGGCAGCGAGGCGGACGCACCGCCGCAGGCCGTCGAGGGGCGCACGATCAAGATGTTTGCGCCACCTCCGGGGACGCTCAAGATCCTCCCCGGACGCCTGGAGGTGGTGGGCGGCGACGAGACCGTCAAGGAGATCCGCTTCTACCGTATCAAGGGGCAGGTCACCCCCGAGGTGACGTTCGGGCGGGTCGCGGGCCCGGCGTACTCGCACGTCCAGCTCAAGCCCATGACCGTCTCGAGCCGCCAGGCGAAGCTGACGTTCATCAACAATCAATGGATCCTCACGAACTTCGCCGCGGCCACGTCGAACCCGACGCGCTACAACGGTGCCGAGCTGCCGGTCGACGGGCAGGTGGTGCTCAAGCAAGGCGATCGCATCGAGATGGGTGAGGTCCAGCTCGTCTTCCACGAGAGCTAGGTGTGAAGGGCGGGTCTTCCCACCTGACGCTCGCGGCCGCAACGCATCCCGGTCGACGCAGCAACCAGGAGGACGCGTGGTTTGCCCGGCGCGTCGGCCCGGAGGCCTGGCTCGTCGTGGCGGACGGAATGGGCGGCCACGCCGCCGGGGAGGTGGCGAGCCGTCTGGTGGTGGAGGCGTTCGAAGCGGCGATTCCGGCGCGAGGACAGGACCCAGGCAGACGCCTCGAGGAGGCGGCGGCGACCGCCAACGCGGCGATCCTCGCCCATGGTGCGGCGCACCCGGATAGCGAGGGCCTCGGCTCGACCGTGGTCGCGGCGGTGGTGCGGGACGGTCGGGCGGTGGTCGGCCATGCGGGTGACAGCCGCGCCTGGGTGGTCACACCAGACGAGGTCGTGCAGATCACGCGCGACCACAGTGCGATGCAGGATGCGCTCGACCGGGGCGAGCACGCTGGTGCCGAGCTGGCGCGCTCGCCGTACCGCCACGCCATCCTGCGCTCCCTCGGGGACGCGGCGTTCGCGGGCCTCGAGCGAACGCCGCCGGCCGGGGCGATGGCGCTGTCGGAAGGCTCGATCCTGCTGCTGACCACCGACGGCGCGCATGGGTTTCTGACGCCCGCCGAGATGCTCGAGCACCTCGCCGGCACACCCTCGCTCGCCGATGGCCTCGAGCACCTCGTGCGCAAAGCCTACGCCAACGGTTCCGACGACAATATCACGGTGGTGGGGTGCGAGGTGGGGCGGTTCCCCCGCTCGCGGGTGGCTGCCCAGGCGCCTCCGGCGATTCCCCGCCCGCGGCGCCGTGTGCGGCGGGTGCCGCGACTTCTGCCGCTGGCGCTGGGGGGGGTGCTCCTGACGCTGCTGGCGTTGCTCGGAGCACTGCTGGCGCGGGCGCTGCAGCCGAGCCAGGCGAGCGCGCCGGGGGAGGCGGGGGAAGGAGCAGTTGCGACCGCAACCCCGGCTGTGGGGACGTCCCCGGGTCCCGCCCCTGCTGTCGTTGTAGCCACGGCCATTCCGGCGCCGACACGCCCCGCGACCCGGGCCGCGGCGCCTGGGCAGATGGCCGCCGCCGGGCAGCAGGCGGCGCAACGCTCGCCGGTTCCAACGGTGCCGACGCCGGAACCGACCGCCGTGGGGGGGGTCGAGGGGCCGGCCGTGGTGCTGCCGCCGCCGGTCGACATGCCTCCGGCCGCCACCGCGGAGCCGCGTACGGGTCGCGCTGCGGCGTCGCCGCCATCGGCGTCACAGGCTGCAAGCAAGCCGGGGAAAGGACAGCGATGAGGAGGTTGCTCGTGGTTGTTGTGGCTCTGCTCTCCCTGGGCTCGGCTGTGGGCGACGAACGGGCGGCGCCGGTGGTGGCGGCGGCGAGCGGCAGCAGCAAGGGCAGCACGATCACGATCACGGTGGGCGCCAGCGCCGGCGTGCGCGTCGGCATGACCGGGAAGGTGACCAGCACCGAGAGCATCGGCGGGACACTCACGACGATCGAGGTGGCGTACTTCCGGGTGACGCGGGTGGAGGCCGCGAGCGCGCAGGCGGTGCTGACGGAGGTGGGTGGTGGCGACGCCCGCATCGTGGCGGGGATGGCGCTGGTGTTCGATCAGCCACTTGCGAGGCCGCCGACCGCCGCACCGCTGCGGCCTGCCTCGGAGGGGGATGCCGCGGCGCTGCTGGAGCGTGCCAATGCGGCCTTCAAGGTGCGCCGGTGGGCAGAGGCGAGGACGCTGTACCGGCAGTACATGGGCAAGGTGGGAGACGACGAGCTGGCGCGCACGATGATCGCTCGGTGCGATGCACAGATCCTCGCCGAGCTGGGTGCCACCGCACCGGCGGCGCCGCCTGCCCGGGGTGGGCCGTCAGCGGGCGAGACGCGGCGTTTCTCGCCGTCGAACTCGGCGTACGCGTACATTCCCGCGGGGACGTTTCAGATGGGGTGCGTGCCCGGGGACGGCCAGTGCCATGGGGACGAAAGCCCTCGCCACGCGGTGACTCTTTCGAAGGGATTCTGGATGAAGACCACGGAAGTGACGGTGGGGGAGTACCGGGTGTTTGCGCAGGCGACGGGGCGGGGGATGCCGCCGTCACCGGGATTCAGCCAGAGTGACGATCACCCGGTGGTCAACGTCAGCTGGAACGACGCGGATGCGTACTGTCGGTGGGCGGGTGGGCGGCTGCCGAGCGAGGCGGAGTGGGAGTATGCGGCGCGGGGGGGGAGGGAGGGGGAGATCTATCCGTGGGGGAACGGCATCACCCACGAGAATGCCAACTACGGGAAGGACGAGTGCTGTGGTGGGTTGGCGCAGGGCCGGGACCGATGGGTGTACACGTCGCCGGTTGGGTCATTTGATCCGAACGGTTTCGGGTTGTACGACATGGCGGGGAACGTGTGGGAGTGGTGTGCGGACTGGTATGACGAGAGCTACTACGCCTCGTCGCCGAGCACCGATCCGAGGGGTCCGTCGAGTGGCGGGTTCCGGGTGCTGCGCGGTGGGTCGTGGGACCGCAATCCGTGGAGGGTGCGCGTTTCCTACCGCAACGGGGTCGGCCCGTCCGGCCGCGACGGCAGCCTCGGCTTCCGGTGTCTCCGGGATGAGTGAGGGGAGGGGGTTCCGTTGACTCTTGACTCTTTTCCCTTGACTTGGGTGGGCGGGCGGCGCGCGGGGGTCCAGGGGGCGCAGCCCCCTGGTCGCTCGCCAGCGCGAGCGGGGTCGTGGTACCTCGGCAGCGCGCAAGCCGGGCGTGCGCCGTGTCCGGGTCGGAGTTGGCTGATACCCTGCCTTGTTGCCTCGGCTTCCCTGCTGCTCGCGGTCGAGGCCGCCGCCGGTCCGCTCATCGTGCGGACCGTGCCGCCGACCGCCGGCCTGCAAGTGCTGCTGAACGGAGCGGCAGCCGGGACGACGGCCGCGGATGGCACGTGTCTGGTCGACGGGCTGGCCGCCGGCAGCTACCGGGTCGAGCTGGTGCTCCCCGACGGCCGGGGGCTCGCGCAGGACGCTGTGATCACCCTTTCGGCGCTCGCGACGCAAGTGCGCTTTGCGGTGGGGGCGGCGGCACGGAAGCCCGATGCGTGCCGTTTGCTGGTGAGCGGCAACGTGGGGAACGCCACGGTCGAGGTGGACGGGCAGGTGGTGGGGCGGGCGGGGAGCGCCGACGGCTCGCTCCTCGTGGAGGTCGCGCCCGGCACGCGGCGGGTGCGGGTCGCCGCGGACGGCTACGAGCCCCAGGAGCGCATCGTCAGCGTGCAGTCGGGGCCGGTCAATCGGCTCAACGTGGAGCTGCGCCGGACGGCTGCGGTCCAGAGCAGGAGGAGCGGCGCCACGTCGAGCCTGGTGACCTGGGCGCTCGTCGGGATTCTCGGCGTCGCGGTGGTGGCGGTGGCCGTGGTTGTCGTACACCTGGCGCGCCAGCCGGAGCGGATCACGACCCGGCGCATCGACCGGTACGAGGTGCAGGAGGTGCTGGGGCGCGGCGGTATGGCGACCGTCTACCGCGCCCGCGACACGCTCGATCGGGGAGCCGAGCCGGTGGCGCTCAAGGTGCTGGACGAGGCCCACCTGCGCGATCCCGATCTCGTGCACAAGTTCTTGCGCGAGGGTCAGGTCCTGCAGGAGATGGCGCGGCGAGATCCCGCGGCGCCGCTCGTGGAGGTGCGGCACTACGGACGCGCGGGCGGGGACTCGGGGGTGCCCTTCATCGCCATGGAGCTCGTGGAGGGCGAGGACCTGCTCAAGTTGCTGCGCCGCCGCCACCGCCTGCCACTCCGAGAGGCGGCGCACCTGGTGGCGGGCGTGGCGCGGGCGCTGCAGCCGGCGCACGCCATGGGCGTCTACCACCGCGACCTGACGCCTGACAACGTGATTCTCACGGAGCGGGCGAAGGGCGGGTTCAAGCTTCGTCTTATCGACTTCGGCGTGGCGCGGCACGAGTACACGTCGCACGGCACGCTGGACGGCTCGATTGCCGGCAAACCGCCGTTCATGTCGCCGGAGCAGTGCCAGGGGCAGCCCGTGGACGGCCGCTCGGACATCTACTCGCTCGGCATCATGCTGTACACACTGCTGGTGGGGGAGCCGCCGTTCGTGAGTCGAAACCCGCTCGAGGTGATGCGCATGCACAAGGAGACCGCGGTGCGGTTCCCTGCCGAGGTCCCGGATGCCGCCGTGCTGGTGCTGGAGCGCGCGCTCGCCAAGGATCGGGAAAAGCGCCAGCGCGACATCACCGTGCTGCTCGAGGAGCTGCGCACCCTCGAGCGGCTGGGCTGACACGCCCGGGGCGGCGCGGAGGTGCGCGCGCACCAGCGTGAAGGTCGCGCTGCCGATTGCGCCGCGACGCAGCGCCGGGCGCGGGGGAAGGCTCTCGACCGCCGACTCTCGACCGGGCGGGCGGGGGGCTCAGGCCATGGCGCCGAAGACGAGCTTGGTGAGCGCTTCGCGCTGGGCCTGGTCGACGCCGGTGAACTCGACGCCGAGCTGGTAGGCGCGGTTGCCGGCTGGGTCGATGAGCTCGCGGCTGAAGACGACCGAAAGCCCGACCGTCACGGCCGCCTCGGGGGAGCGGATCGAGATGGTGGAGGATGAGCCGACGAGCAGCGGCAGCTCGGTCTCGACCAGGGCGCCGTACGGGCTCATGTTGCGCACGAGGGCGTCGTAGCTGAACTCGACGACGACGGTCTCCTGCAGGTCGGCGGCACCGATGTGGTGGCCCCCGTCCTCCGCCACCGCCACCTCCGCTTCGTACACGCTCACCGTGCGCCCGCTCGGCAAGGTCCGGACCTCGCCCAGCCGGCACGAGGCGATGTGGCCGTGGACGCGCACCGTCTGCCCCTTCGCGGTGCGAAGCCGCACCGTGCAGGCCCGGTCGAGCCGCACCTGCCGGGCGGTCTCGATCGTCAAGCCATCGGCCCGCACCGCCGTGATTCGCCCCTCGACCGTGGCGAGCAAGGCCGCGCTCACGTCCTTGACGTTGTAGCGCGGGGCGCGACGGCGTTCGAGCATGGGGACCTCCGTGAATCTCGTCCGCGATTATACGGGAATTGACGGGTATACTGCCGGCGTGTCGCGGCCGCTCCTGCTCGTCAGCAACGACGACGGCTTCAACTCCCCCGGCATCCAGGCCCTGGTGGCGGCGCTCGAGCCGCTCGGCGAGGTCTGGGTGGTGGCGCCCGACCGCGAGAACTCGGCGGTTTCCCACGCCCTCACGCTGTCGCGCCCGCTGCGGCTCGTCGAGGCGGGGCCGCGCCGCTACCTCGTGGATGGCACCCCGACCGACTGCATCGCCCTGGCGCTTGGGCACGTGCTGAAGGGCCGGCGGGTCGACCTCGTGGTGTCGGGGATCAACCACGGCGCCAACATGGGCGACGACGTGCACTACTCGGGCACCGTCTCGGCGGCGTTCGAGGCGGCGGTGCAGGGGCTGCCGGCGATCGCGGTCTCGCTGGTGGCCGGCAACGGGTGGGAATTCGGCCACGCCGCCCGCATCGCGCGCTGGCTGGCCCGGCGCGTGCTCCGGCTCGGCATGCCCGAAGGCACGCTGCTCAACGTCAACGTGCCCCCGGGAACGCCGCGCGGCGCGGCGCTGACGCGTCTCGGCAAGCACCGCTACACCGAGGGGGTCATCGAGGGGACCGATCCGCGTGGCAAGCGGTGCTACTGGATCGGGGGCGGCGATCCGGTGTGGGAGCGTATCGCCGGCACCGACTTCGTGGCGATCGCCGACGGGCTGGTCTCGATCACGCCGCTGCAGCGCGACATGACCGACCTGGCGCGGCTCGAACAGCTCCGCAGCGAGTCCGGCTGGGAGCTGGAAGGGCTGCCTTGAACGCCGGGGTGCCGCTGCGGCGGCGGCTGCTCGTGGAGTACCTGCGAACGACGGTCGGGGTGCGCGACGAGCGGGTGCTGGCAGCCATGGCCACGGTGCCGCGCGAGGTCTTCGTGCCGCCGTCGCTGTTTCCGCAGGCGTACGACGACTACCCGCTGGAAATCGGGGAGGGGCAGACGATCTCGCAGCCGTCGGTGGTGGCGCGCATGCTGGAGCTGGCGGCGGTCGGCGAGCGCGACCGGGTGCTCGAGATCGGCGCCGGCTCGGGGTACCAGGCGGCGGTGCTGGCGTGCCTGGCGCGCTTCGTGTTTTCGCTCGAGCGCTTGCCGCGCCTGGCCGAGACGGCCCGCGCCCGACTCGCGCAGCTCGGTTTCAGGAACGTCTCGATCCAGGTCATGGACGGCACGCTCGGATGGCGGGCGCAGGCGCCGTTCGACGCGATCGTGGTCGCTGCGGCGGCGCCTGCGGTGCCGCCGGCGCTCAAGGAGCAGCTCGTGGACGGCGGGCGGCTGGTCGTACCGGTCGGGGACCTGCGGCGGCAGGAGCTGCTCCTGTTCGTCCGACGGGGCGACGGCTTCGAGCAGTCGGCGCACGGTCCCGCGACGTTCGTGCCGCTCGTCGGCAAGGGAGGGTTTCCCGATGGCAGCACGGCGGGTTGAACCGACCGGAAGCGACGGGGAGGGCCGCCAGTGGGCCTCATGACCTGCCACTACCTGGTGAGCGGCCGTGTCCAGGGCGTCGGCTACCGCTACTTCACGGCCCGCGAGGCGCGCGGGCTCGGGCTCGAAGGGTGGGTGCGCAACCTTCCGGACGGGCGTGTCGAGGTGGTGGCGCGCGGCGAGATCGGGGCGCTCGAGGCGCTGCTCGGCCGCCTCTGGCAAGGCCCGCCGCTGTCGAGGGTCGCGGGTGTCGAGATCGGCGGCTGGAACGGCCCGGTCGGCTCGGGGTTCGGGGTGCTGCCGACGCCGAAGTAGCACTTGCGGCGATGCGGCCGTTGCCAGGCGGCCGCCTCGTCGGCTACGATCAGCGCGGGCGGGGCTGTAGCTCAGTTCGGATAGAGCAGCGGTTTCCTAAACCGCGTGTCGGTGGTTCGAGTCCACTCAGCCCCGCCAGCCAAGCCACACAATTGCAGCATGGAAAGACGATCTCGCCCCCGGGCGGGGGACTGCTCGTCGGTCTGTACGGCGCGACGGCGTCGTGACCGTGTGCGGGCCACCGCCGCTTCCACCGGGGGCGGTACACTCGCGGGGTGCCGGACCTGTCGTGGTGCGAGGTGGCCAACGGGGTTCTCGCGGAGGACCGGGCGATGCTGCGCGAGGTCGACGCGGCGCTGGCGCGGGGTGCGCGGCGCGCCGGCCGGCACCTCGTCTGCCGGCCGGGGTGCACGCTGTGTTGCATCGGGCCTTTCGACATCACGGTACTGGATGCGGCCCGGCTGCGGGCCGGTCTGGCGGCGCTCCGCGCGCGCGATGGCGGAAAGGCGGCGGCGGTGCAGCGGCGGGCCCGAGCGGCCTGGGCGCGGCTGGCCGGCGGTTTTCCCGGTGACGCCGGGCGCGGGCGGCTGGCCGACGACGACGGTGCGAGGGAAGCGTTCTTTGCACGGCACGCCGCGGAGCCCTGCCCGGCGCTCGACCGCGGCACCGGGCGGTGCGAGCTGTACGCGCACCGGCCGCTGTCGTGCCGGACGTTCGGGCTGCCGGTGCGCAGCGGAGGGGTCGAGCTGCCGCCGTGCGAGCTGTGCTTTTGTGGCGCCGCGCCGGAGGAAATCGCGGCCGCCACGGTCGAGCCGGACCCCGGCGATCGTGAGGGCCGGCTGCTGGCGGTGCTCGCCGCCGCCGGGGTGGAGGGCGACACGATCGTTGCGGCGGTGCTGGCCGCGGCGGAGGAGGCGAGGTGAGCGCCGACCGGGGGGAGAGCGGAAAGCCGGGCTCCGACCGCCGTCCGGGCGGGCAGCCCTGGCGGCTGCTGGCGACGTGCTCGCGGGGGCTCGAGGAGGTGGTGGCCGCCGAGCTGCGGGGGCTGGGGGCGCGGGGGGTCGAGCCGGGGCGGGGGATGGTGGCTTTCGGCGGCGGGCTCGAGGACGTGTACCGCGCCAACGTCGGGCTGCGGGCGGCGACGCGGGTGCTCGTGCAGCTCGTCGAGGGCGAGGGGGGTGGTCGGGAGGCGCTGTACGAGCTGGCCGCGAACGTCGCGTGGGAGGAGTGGGTGCGGCCCGAGCAGACCATCGCGGTGGACGCCGCCGGACGGACGGAGGCCTTCCGCAGCACGGCGTTCGCGGCGCTGGTCGTGAAGGACGCGGTGGTCGACCGCCTGCGCTCGAGGACGGGCCGCCGCCCCGACGTCTCGCGCACCGGCGCCGACGTGCGCGTCCACCTCCACCTGCACGGGGCGACGGCCGGGCTCGCGCTCGACGCCACGGGCGAGCCGCTCGGTCACCGCGGCTACCGCCCTCGCGGCGGGCCGGCGCCGCTGTCCGAGGCGCTCGCCTCGGGCTGCCTGGCGCTTGCCGGATATGACGGGAGGCAGCCGTTCGTGGATCCGATGGCGGGTACGGGGACGATCGCCATCGAGGCCGCCCTCGTGGCGACCGCAACGGCGCCCGGGTTGCGGCGCGGTTTCGCGTGCGAGCGCTGGCTCGTGCACCGCGCCGATCTTCTCGCCCGCATGCGGGCCGCGGCCGCGGCGGCGCGGCGGCCCGCACCCGCCCCGGTGCTGGCTCGCGACGTCAACCCTCGCGCCGTGGCGGCAATCCGCCACAACGCGGCGGCGGCCGGGGTGGGGGAGGTCGTGCGGGTCGAGCGCGGCGAGCTGCGCGAGCTGCCGGTCCAGGTGCCGGGCACGCTGCTCCTGACCAATCCGCCGTACGGTGAGCGGCTGGGTGACGCCGGGGAACTCGCAGCGCTCTACCGCGAGCTGGGCGATACGCTCAAGCGGCGCCTGCCGGGCGGCACGGCCTGGGTCCTCACTGGCAACCCCGAGCTCGCGAGATCGATCGGGCTGCGGGCGAGCCGGCGGGTGCAGGTCTTCAACGGTCCGATCGAATGTCGTCTCCTGCGCTTCGAGATCGTGGAGGGGAGCCTGCGCCCACCTGGCCGCTCCGTTTGAGGCCGAGGAACGAGGCGTGCCGGCGGTCTTCGACGTCTCGTTTTCGACACGACCACGTGATCCTCGAACGGCGGCGAGCGGCAAGCTCCCGGGTGCTACACTTTGCAGCCCATGACGCCGTCCGTGGCCGCCCTCATCCCCGCCTTCAACTGCGCTGCCGCCATCGAGGCAGTGGTGCGGGGGACGCGCCGCCATGTCGCCGAGGTGCTGGTCGTGGATGACGGCTCCTCCGACGGCACGGCCGCAGCGGCGCGCCGCGCCGGGGCGCGGGTGGTCGTTCACGAGCGCAACTGCGGCAAGGGGCCGGCGCTCCGCTCGGGGCTCGCGGTGCTGCTGGGCGAGGCGTGGACCCATGTCCTGATGCTGGACGGTGACGGCCAGCACGACCCCGAGGACATCCCGGGGTTTCTCGCGGCGGCCGAGAGGGCGGATCTGGCGCTCGGGAACCGGCTCCATCGGCCGGAGGCGATTCCGGCCCGCCGGTTCTGGACCAATTTCATCGGCACGCGGGCGCTCGAACTCATGACGGGGTACCCGCTCGAGGATTCGCAGTGCGGCTTCCGTCTCGTGGCGGCGCCGCTGCTGCGGCGAATGGGGCTGGTCGGCAACCGCTACTCGGTGGACACGGAAATACTGGTGCGCGCGGGGAAGCTGCGCGCCCGCTTTGCGCACGTGCCGGTGCGGGTGATCTACGGCGGAGCCACGCCGTCGCACTATCGGCCGCTGCGCGACACCGTGCACATCGTGTTCTCGGCCGTGCGGTTCAAGGTCGACGAGGGCGACCGACGCGAGGACCCCGGGGCAGAGGGGTGGCGGGGCCTCGTCACCGCCCCTCCAGTCTTGCCGCCCCTGCAGGAGGCCGCGACATGAAGCCGACGGTCGTCGTCACCGGTGGGTCGCGGGGGATCGGGCGGGCGATCGTCGAACTGCTGGCAAGCGAGGGGTACCGCGTCCGCTTCCTGTACCGGAGCAACGAGGAGGCGGCACAGGCAGTGCTGGCGGCGGTCGCCGAGGCGGGAGGGGAGGCGTTGGCCGACCGCTGCGATCTCTCTGACGCGGCCAGCGTGGAGGCGTGGTGCGAGAAGGTGGCCGACGAGCCGGTGTACGGGCTTGTCCACAACGCTGCGGTGATTCGCGACGGGCACTTCTTGCTCATGTCTCCCGAGGCCTGGGAGGTGGTGCTGCAGACGGTGATGACGCCGGTCTACCGGCTGACCCGCGCCTGCCTGCGGCCGATGCTCAAGGCGCGCCGCGGCCGCATCGTGGCGATCGGCTCGCTGTCAGGCCTGCTGGGGCACGCAGGCCAGGTCAACTACTCGACCGCCAAGGGCGGCCTTCACGCTTTCACGAAGGCGCTGGCGCGCGAGGTGGGACGTTACAACGTCACGGTCAACACGGTGGTGCCGGGGTGGATCCTGACCGACCTGGTGGCCGCGATGCCGGAGGCCAGGCGCCGCGAGGCCGAGCGCGACATCCCCCTCGGTCACATGGGCGCTCCGCTTGACGTGGCCCGCGTCGTGTCGTTCCTCCTCTCCGAGCGGGCGGGGTACATCACCGGCGCGACGATCCGGGTCGACGGCGGCGTCGGAGCGTGAGGCCCCCGCTGATCGGGGCCCACCAGTGTATGCTTCCGGCGGAGGGCATGATGGGCGGCATTTTCAAGGCGTATGACATCCGCGGCGTCTACCCGCAGGAGCTCGACGAGTCGACGATGTACGCGATCGGCTACCACTTCCGCGGCATCCTCTCGAGCGAGGACCTCGACCGCGGCGGTCGGGTGGTGGTGAGCCGCGACATGCGCGAGTCGTCGGCGCCGCTGGCGGCGGCGCTCGCCGACGGCCTGCGCACCGCCGGGCTGGGCGTGATCGACATCGGCCTGGCGACGACGCCGATGAACTACTTCGCGATCGGGCACCTCGGGGCCTCGGCCGGGATTCAGGTCACGGCCTCGCACAACCCCGCCCGGTACAACGGCGCCAAGCTGTCGCGGCGCGACGCGATTCCGGTGTCCAGCGAGACCGGGATCGGCGAGCTGGAACAGCTCGTCAGGAGCACCCCGGCCCCGCCGTCGAAACCGGTCGCCTCCTGCGAGCAGCGCGACATCTTCCCGGCGTACCGGGAGCACGTGCTGCGGTTCGTCCGCCTCCGCGAGCCCCGCCTGAAGGTTGCGGTGGACGTGGCCAACGGCATGGCGACGCTGTACGAGCCGCTGCTGCAGGCGCTCAACATCGAGCTGGTGCCGCTCTTCTTCGGGCTCGACGGGAGCTTCCCCAATCACGAGGCCAACCCGCTCAAGCCGGAGAACCTGCGGGACCTGCAGCGGGCCGTGCGGGAGCACGGCTGCGCCCTGGGGCTGGCGTTCGACGGCGACGCCGACCGGGCCATCATGGTCGACGACGAAGCGGCGATCGTGGGCGCCGACCTCGTGACCGCGCTGCTCGCCGGGCCGGTGCTCGAGCGCTTCCCGGGTCGCCCGATCATTTACGACATCCGTTCCTCGTGGGCCACGAGGGAGGCGATCCTGGCGGCCGGCGGCCAGCCGGTGCGCGAGCGGGTCGGGCACTCGTTCATGAAGGCCACGATGCGCCGCCTCGGCAGCCCGTTCGGCGGCGAGCTGGCGGGGCACTTCTACTGGATGGAGAACTACTGCGCCGACTCCTCGCTCATCACCGCGATCGAGGTGCTCAACGTGCTGCGCCGCGAGGGCAGGCCGCTTTCGGCGCTGCTGGCGCCGCACCGCCGCTACGCCGGCACGGGGGAGATCAACTTCCACGTCGAGGACAAGCCGGCGATGATCCGCCATCTCGCGGAAGTCTTCGCCGACGGCGCGATCGATTACACGGACGGGATCACGGTCGAGTACGCCGACTGGTGGTTCAACGTCCGCCCCTCCAACACCGAGCCGCTGCTGCGCCTGGTGATGGAGGCCCGCACCCCCGCGCTGCTCGCCGAGGTGAAGCCTCGGTTGCTCGCCATCCTCGGCGAGCCCGAGACCGGCGGGCACTGAGCTGCGCGACAGTGACCGGGCAGTGCCGGGTGGGCTATGCTGGAAGCAGGAAGGCCCTGCATGCCCGAGGAAACTCGCCCTGACCTCGCTGCCGTCCTGGCCGAGCTCGACGCGGGGCGGGAGCCGGAGGAGCTGCGGCTGCTGGCGGTTCTGCGGCGGCCCGAGTGCCCTCGGGACCTCATCGAGCGGCTGTGCACGTGCCGCTGGGTGCTGCGCAGGCGGCGGGTGGCCACGCTCGTGGTGCGCCATCCGGCGTGCCGGCACCCGTTCGCGTGGCAGGTCCTGCCGTACCTCGGCTGGCACGACCTTCACGAGGTCTGCCGCGATCCGCGCACCGCACCGGCAATCAGGGCGCAGGCCGAGAGAAAGCTCGGCGAGCGGCTGGCGAGCATGGCGCTCGGGGAGCGGATCAGCCTCGCGAGGGTCGCGTCGCGCGGCGTGGTGAGGGCGTTGCTCGGCGATCCCGAAGTGGCGTGCATCGAGGCGCTGCTCGGCAACCCGCGCTTCACCGAGGACGAGGCGCTCCGCGTGCTCGTCGTCAACCCCAACCCCGACTGCCTGGCGGCGCTGCTGCGGCACGAGGTGTGGGGCCGGCGGCGGGCGGTCGTCCGCGCCGCGGTGCGCTCGCCGCGACTTCCCCTCGGGCTTCTGGCCGGGCTCGCGGCCACCCTTTCGGACGCCGAGCTGGCCGATCTCCTGCGCGGAGGAGAGGCGCCCGACGCGCTTGCCGACGCGCTCGCCGAGCTGCTCCTCGCCCGCCGCGCTGCCCCGGACGGGGTTTCGACCTCCGACCCCTCTTGAAGTCTCGCCCGGGACTGACTAGAGTCGGGGCAGTGAGTTCGCAGGACCGTGGCACCCCGCGGGAGTTCGGTGAGGCGCTGAAGAGCGCCCGAATGGCAGCAGGGGTGTCGATCGAGACGATCTGCGACCGCCTCAAGCTCTCCCGCCGGGTCGTGGAGGCTTTCGAGAGCGGCGAATTCGGCAAGCTCCCGAGTCGGACGTTCGGCCGGCTGTTCATCCGCCAGATCGTGGAGCTGTACGGGGAGGATCCGGGGTGTTGGGTCGCCAGTCTCGACCGGGCCTGGGAACGCTGGCTCCAGGGCAGCCAGGTGATCCGGGTGAGCGACGAGCTGCCGCGCGTCCGGCGGCGCACCGGGCCGTGGATCGTCGGCTTGGCGCTGGTCGCGGTGGGTGTCGCGGCGGTGCTCTACCTCGCCGCCCGCGTGCAGGGCCCGAGCCATGGCCAGACGCCTCCCACTCCTGCTGCCTTGCTGCCGATGCTGGCCCCGACCCCGAGCCCGCCGCCCCAGCCGACGCCGGAGCCCGCGCCCCCGGCGGATCCGGCGATGCTGGTGGTGCGGGCCGGGCCGGCGTCGTGCTGGGTGCAAGCGCGTGTGGCCGGCGAGGGCATCCAGTCCCGCCTCATGCCAGCCGGCTCGAGCTGGGAGATCCCGGCCGGCGGCAAGCAGGTCGAGCTGGTGCTCGGCGATGCGGGGGCGATCGAGGCCATCGAGTATCTCGGGGAGACGCGCTCCAACCTGGGACGTCGCGGTGAGGTGGTGCGCCTCCTGCTGGGCAGCGGCGGTGCTGCGAGCCGGACGCCGGAGAGCTAGCGCATGCCGGAGCCGTCGGCCCCCTCCCCGGTCCAGGAACTCGTCGACAACCTCCGGCGGGGGCTCGTGGCCCGCAACGTGCGGCTGTTCGCCGCCCAGGGGCTGCTCCCGGTCAGCCGCGAGGAGCTGGTCCGGGTGCTGGTCCTGCTGGTCAACGACGGCGACGAGGAGATCGCGAGCGCGGCTCGCACCTCACTCGGAGAGTTCTCGACCGACGTGCTCGTCAACACGCTGCGGGTCGAGAAGCTGGACCCGCTGGAGATCGACCTGCTGGCGCGCAGCCGCGAGGACGAGACTCTCTGGGGCGAGATCGTCCGCTACCCGGGTACCGCGGACGAGACGCTGCGCTGGCTGGCGCGCACCGCGCCGGCCATGACCCAGAACGCGATCATCACCAACCAGACTCGCCTCATGGGGTGCCTGGAGATCCTCGAGGACCTCAAGCAGAACCCGATCGTCAGCCAGGACGTGCTGAGGCGGGTCCGCGAGTTCGAGGAAGAGTTCCTCCAGAAGGCCATCGTCTGGGCGACGGCCGAGGAGCTGCAGCCCAGGCTCGAGCAAGGTCCCTCGATCGAGGAGGCGTTGCAGCAGTTGCGGGCGATCGGCATGCAGATCCCCGGCCTCGGGCTGCCTGCGGAGGGCGAGGGAGCCCGGCTGCCCGAGCCGGACCCGAGCGCGCCGCCCGAGATCCGCGACGCCTTCTTGCGCATCTCGATGATGACGACGTTCGAGAAGATCATGGCGGCGCTGCGGGGCACCCGAGAGGAACGGTTCATCCTGGTGCGCGACCGCTCGGTGATGGTGGTCCGGGCGGTGGTCAACAGCCCCAAGATGAACGAGGCCGACATCGAGCAAATCGCCGCCAACCGCGGCGCCAACCCGGAGGCGTTCCGCATCATCGCCACCAAGCAGCGGATGCTGCGCCGCTACGGCATTCTCCGGGCGCTGTGCTTCAACCCCAAGGTTCCGACCGGCATCACCCTCCAGCTGTTTAGGCGCCTGAGCCAGCGCGACCTTTCGCTGCTCGGCAAGGACCGCGGGGTTCCGGAAGCGCTCCGGAAGGTGGCACGTGAGGAGGTCGTTCGACGTGGCTGAGGTTTGAGCTAAGATGATGGGCGAGGACAGGACGATCGCGCATGGCGAGCCAACGAACCCTCTATGACGTGCTGGGCGTGACGCCCGGGGCATCCACCGAGCAGATCCGTGCAGCCTTCCGCAAGCTCGCCCGCGAGCGGCACCCCGACCGTTTCCAAGGGTCGGCGCGCGCGGCGGCGGAAAGGGCGTTCCAGGAGATCACCGAGGCTTACAACGTGCTTTCCGACCCCGGCCAGCGTTCTCGTTACGACCGCCAGCTCGAGTCGAGCCACAAGGAAACCCTCACCGACCCGAAGGAGATCGCCAAGGCGCTGCTCGGCAGGGCGCTCAGCAGCATGAAGGCGGGCCAGCACGCCCTGGCGGACGAGGCGTTCATCCAAGCCATCGCGCACGACCCGCAAAGCGCCAGGGCCCACCACCTGTACGGGATGTTCCTCGCCCAGCAGCCGACGCGCCTCGACGAGGCGCTGCGCCACCTGGACCAGGCGGCCAAGATCGATCCCAACAACCCCAAGATCTTGCTCGACGCCTCGCGCCTGTTCGCCAGGGCGAACATGAATCAGCGGGCGCTGCGGCTCGCGCAGGCGGCGGCGAGGTTGGTTCCCGACGACGACTCGGCGCAGAGCTGGCTGCGCCAGCTGCAGGCCGGCAACGGCCGCGAGGGGCGCTCATGACACGGCCACGAGGCAGGTCACTGTGAAGTTCGAGACTCTGGGTCTGACGGACCGCGGGCTGCGGCGACACCACAACGAGGACCAGTTCCTCGTGCGCGACGATCTCGGGCTGTACATCGTGGCGGACGGGATGGGCGGGCATGCCGCCGGCGAGGTGGCGGCCGACCTGGCGGTGCGCGAGGTGGAGCGGGTCATCGAGGCGACCCGCAACTTCGGCGGCGACACCTGGCCGGAGGACTGGGACCCCAAGCTCGACCTGGCGGCCAACCGCCTCGTCCGCGCCATCATCTCGGCGCATCGCCGGGTGACGGCGGCGGTGGACGGGGACCTCGGCCTGCGCGGCATGGGCGCGACGATCGTGGCCGCGCTCGTCGACCTGCAGAAGCCCGAGGTGACCCTCGCCCACGTCGGCGACAGCCGGGCGTACCTCCTCCGCGACGGCAAGCTCGGGCAGCTCACGGCCGACCACTCCTGGGTGCACGAGCAGGTGATGGCCGGGCTGCTGTCCGAGGACGCCGCCCGCTCGCACCCGCTCAAGAACGTGGTTACACGGGCGCTGGGCGGCGCCCAGGAGCCGATCGTCGATGTCGGCACGTTCGAACTCAAGGAAGGCGACCAGCTCCTGCTGTGCTCGGACGGGCTCAACACGATGCTGGACGACGGTGAGATCCTGGCGGTGCTGCAGCGTGGCGCCGACCTCACGAGGACGGTGCATCAGCTGATCGCCGAGGCCAACCGCAAGGGAGGGCTCGACAACATCACGGTGATACTGGCGCGCAGCCGGCGCTAGGAGCGAGCCCGGACGATGGGAAGGCCAGCGATCCCGCCGGCGGCCTACCACGCGAACAGTCGAGACGGTCGGGCCTCCCGAGGCGTCGAAGCCGGCCCGGTGCGGGGCAGGCCCGGTCCGGGCGCAGGCGAGCGCTGAAATGGGCGTCGGGCGCCGCGGCCGGATCCTGCTGCGCTGGCTTGCGGTGCTCGTGGGGCTGGGGTGCGGCGGCGCCGCCGTGCTCGTGGTGTACGGCGTGCATCTGGTGGACGCGGCAATGGCCTCGCCGGGGCGCTCCGGGGTGGTGGTGCTGGCTGCGCCGCTCGAGCTCGAGCCCGGCGCCCCGTGGACCGTCGCCGAACTGCGCGAGGCCCTGCTGCGGCGGGGGGGGCGCGAGGTCGCCGGGAGCCCTGGCCCGGGGGAGATCGTCGTCGAGGGCTCCCGCCTCCTGCTCGGGCCCGGCCTCTGCCTCGGGCGGGCGGAGGTCGTCACGGTCGAGACGGGTGCCCGGGGGATCCGGCCTGTCTTGCCGCGGGGGGAGGCCGGCGGCGTTTCGGTGCGGGGACCGGTCATCGGCACCACGGCTTCCGGCGACGTGGTGCGGTGGCCCGTACCGCTGGCGGAAATCTCGCCGCATCTGCTGACGGCGGTGGTCGACGTCGAGGACCGGACGTTCCTTTCCCACGCCGGGCTGTCGTTCCGGGGTCTGCTCCGGGCGGCGATCAGGGACCTCGCGGCCGGCGGCGTGCGGCAAGGTGGCAGCACCATCACCCAACAGCTCGCCAAGATGCTCATGCTGCGACCGTCGAGGACGCTACCGCGCAAGGTCCTCGAGGCGTGGCTCGCCACCCTCCTCGACTTCCGCTACAGCAAGCAGGAGATTCTCGAGGCGTACCTCAACCGCGTCTATCTCGGGCAGGACGGCGGGTGGCAGATCCAGGGCGTCGCGCCAGCGGCCAGCTACTACTTCGGCAAGCGGGCCAGCGAGCTGGCGATCGACGAGGCCGCCCTGCTGGCCGGGATCATCGCCGCGCCGAACCGCCACGACCCGTTCGCTCACCCCGAGGCGGCGCTCGCTCGCCGCCGGGTGGTGCTGCAGGCGATGGTGCGGGAGGGTCACCTGGACGGCGGGCTCGCCGAGGTGCTGGCCGCCCGGCCGCTGCCGCCGGCGCCGAGGCGGCTGCGCTGGCCGGCGGCGGCGCAGGCGCTCGAGCTGATACTGGGCGAGCTGGCCGGCGAAAAAGAGATCTCCTCCTCGCTCGACGTCGACTTCCAGGCGGCGGTCGCCGAGGCGGTGCCGGCGGCGATCGCCCGGCTCGAGGCGGCTTCCCCCCGCCTGCGGGAGCTGGCCACGACGGGGGACCGCCTGCAGGCGGCAGTCGTCGTGCTCGCCGTGGACGGCCGGCTGCTGGCGCTGGTCGGCAGCCGCAGCGGGGCGCCGGGAGAGTTCAACCGGGCCAGTGCTGCCAGGCGGCCGATCGGCTCCCTCGTCAAGCCTTTCGTGGCCGCCATGGCTTTGGGGCGGGGCTGGGCTCCCGGCGACCGGCTCGACGACTCGCCGCTGCAGGTCCAGATCGGCACGCAGTTCTGGGAGCCCCGCAACAGCGACGGCGAGTTCCGCGGCGCCATCACGCTCGCCGATGCGCTCGTGCTGTCGCGCAACGTGCCGATGGTGCGGCTCGGTCTTGCGCTCGGGGTCCGCGAGGTGGCGGAAGGGCTGCGGGCGTACGGCTTCGCGGTGGACCGCCCGCACCCGTCGATCCTCCTCGGGGCTTTCGAGGCCACGCCGTTGCAGGTCGCCCGCGCCTACGCCGCGCTGGCGGGGCGGGGATGGCTGCCGGTCCCGACCTGGCGGCCGCAGGCGGCGACCGGCAGCCCGGTGGGGCTCGACCCGGAGGCGGCGACAGCGGTGCTGGACGTGCTCGCGGATGTCCCGCGCCGCGGTACGGCCGCGTCGCTGGCCGGGAAGGTGGAGGGGTGGCTGGCGGCCAAGACCGGCACCACCGACGAGCGCCGGGACTCGTGGTTCGTGGCCGTGCGGCCTGGGTACGTCGCGGCGGTGTGGGTCGGCACCGACGGCAACGCCCAGACCGGGCTGTACGGAGCCACTGGCGCGCTCGAGGTGTGGAAGGACATCGATGGCAGACTCCCGAGAGCACGGCGGCTCGGCGGGGGAGGGCAGCGGTGAGGGTGAGGCGGCGCCCCGGCTGTGGCGCGGTCCTGGCGGCGGTACTCGCCGGCGGGGCGGCGGTGGCCGTCTGGTGGGCGAGGCCAGGCGTCGACCTCGAGAAGTGGCGCCGCGGCCCGCTCCCGCTCGAGTGGGCGAGCTGGCGCCGCCAGGTCCAGGTTTGGGAGCGGGAAGGCCTGCAGCGGCGGCCCGAGCACGCCTACCGGCCGCTGCGCGAGATCTCGGAGCACCTCGCGGTGGCCGTGCTGGTCAGCGAGGACATCTCCTACTTCGGCCACGGCGCGGTGGATCCCCGGGCGGTCTGGGAGGTGGTCAAGGAATGGCGCAGCGACGGCAGGCTGAGGGGCGCCTCGACCGTCTCGCAGCAGGTGGCCAGGATCCTGTTTCTCTCGCCCGAAAGGTCGATTGTCCGCAAGCTGGAGGAGGCGAGGCTGGCGTACTGGCTCGAGCGCCGGCTCGGCAAGCGCAGGGTGCTCGAGATCTATCTCAACACGGTCGAGTTCGGGCCCGGCCTTTTCGGCGCCGAGGCGGCGGCTCGCCACTACTTCGGAAGCTCCGCCACGGCCCTTTCGCCGGAGCAGGCGGCGGCGCTGGCCGCGGCAATCCCGGCCCCGGGGCGCGACAACCCCGACACCGCGACCGCGAAGTGGGAGTTCCGGCGGGACACCGTGCAGCGCCGCATGCAAAGGGCGGGCTGGCTGCGCAACCGCCTGGCCGGCATGGCTGCTCGGCCGGAGCCGTGACCCCGTCCGGGCTTGTCATTCCGGAACAACGCCTCTACAGTCCCGTCCCGTGGCCGGGAGCGCGACACCGTCGTTTTTGGCACCGATCGAGGAGCTTCGCCGTCAGATCCAGGCGGCCGAGAGCGGCCAGGACGCGGCCAGTCGCGCTCTCGCGGCGCGGCTGAGGGGCGAGCTGGAGCGCGAGGCGCGCCGCCTCATGAGCGGTCTGACACCGTGGCAGCAGTGCCAGCTGGCCAGGCATCCCGAGCGGCCGTACGCGCTCGACTTCGTCCACGGCCTTTTCACCGACTGGGTCGAGCTGCACGGCGACCGCTCCTACGCCGACGATCCGGCGATCGTCGCCGGCCTGGCCAGATTCGAAGGCAATCCCGTGGTGGTCGTCGGCCACCAGAAAGGGCGGGACACCCGCGATCGACTGTTCCGGAACTTCGGGCAGCCCCGCCCGGAGGGGTACCGCAAGGCGTTGCGGGTCTTCGAGCTGGCCGAAAAGTTCGGGCGCCCGGTGGTGAGCCTCGTCGACACGCCTGGCGCCTACCCGGGGATCGACGCCGAGGAGCGCGGGCAGGCCGAGGCCATCGCCCGCAACCTGAGGGTGATGGCCGGGCTCGAGGTGCCGATCGTCGTGGTGGTGACCGGCGAAGGCGGGTCGGGGGGAGCGCTGGGGATCGGTGTGGGCGATCGGGTGATGATGATGGAGCACGCGATTTACTCGGTGATCTCGCCGGAGGGGTGCGCGGCCATCCTCTGGAAGGACCAGTCCGAGGTGCAGCGGGCGGCCGAGGCCCTGCGCCTCACAGCCAGCCACCTCAAGACCCTGGGGGTGGTGGACGAGGTCATTCCCGAGCCGCCGGGAGGCGCTCACGTCGACCCCGCACGGGCGATCCGCTCGGTCGGCGCGGCGCTGCGCAAGGCCCTCGGCGAGCTGCGCAAGGTGAGGCGGGACGAGCTGCCGCGACGCCGGCTCGCCAGGCTGCGGGCGCTGGGGAAGTTCGTCGAGCGGTGACTGTCTGGCGCATCCTGCTGCGGCGAGGCTCGATCGTCCTGCTGCTGGCCTGGATGAGCGGGCTGGCGGCGGTGTTCATCCAGCGCCAGCTCACCAAGCCGGGGCAGGAGGCGGCACCGCCGGAGCCGCCAACCCGTAACGGTGAACGGCCGGTGCGGATCCAGAAGGGCGTCGAGTTCAACCAGACCTACGGTCCCGACCTCTCGTTCCGCATCGCCGCCAGCGAGGGTGCCGAGTACGAGAGCGGCTGGGCCGAGCTGGCGGGCGTGCAGGTGACGTTCTACTCGGAGGGACAGGTCAGCTACGGCCTCACGGCCGAAAAGGGCCGCTTCCACGTCGCCCGCAAGGAGGCGCGGACGGTGGGCGAGACGCTGCTCTCGCTGCGCGGTGGGATCGCGGTGCGGGCCGGGGGGTTCGTCTACCGGGGCAGCGAGGTCCAGCTCGAGAGCGAGGGGCCGGTGGCGCTGGCCGGGCCGGGGTGGGGCGGGGTGGCGGAGCGAGCCTGGGCGCAGCTCAGGGATGACGTCCTGGAGCTCACCGGCGGGGTCTCGATCGGGCTGCGGCGCGAAGGCAAAGCCGGATCGTTCGTGCTCCTGACGCCGCGACTGCGTTACGAGCGCAAGCGGGCGCTCGTCGTCCTCCCGGACGGCCTCGAGATCCTCGGCGAGGGCATGGTGGCACGGGCCGCCGGGGCGCGGCTGCAGCTCGCCGGAGAGGAAGGCGAGCCGAAGCGGCTCGACCTCGTGCCTCCGGTCCGCGTGAGCGGGCGGCTGCCCGACGGCGGCCCGGTCGAAGGGGAGGCCGGCGAGACCTCGCTGGAGCGGCTGGAGGACGGGCGGCTGCGGCTGGCGGCATCGGCCATGCCCACTCCGGGCTGGGTCCGGGTGCGCTGGCTCGACGAGGTGTCTGGCTGGCAGGAGCTGGCGGCCTGGCGGCTCGTCGGCGAGGGCACGCCGCAGGCCTGGGAGTGGCTCGAGGGGCAGGGGCAGGCCTGCGGTTTCCAGGTGGGGGCGGCCGTGGACGGGACGCGCCGCATCGAGGCGGAGCGGCTGCGGCTGGTGTTCGACGCGGGCCGGCCGGCGAGCGCCGTGGCTGCCGGGAAGGTGCAGGTCGAGGCCGGCAGCCGCTGGGCGCGCGGCGGCAACCTCGAGGTGGCGCTGGCGACGCGGGCGTTCACCCTGCTGCCGCAGGCGCCGCAGCGCGTCACGGTCGGCGAGGCGGGGCTCGAGGCCTGGTGCGACCGGCTGGAAGGGCGGCCGGACGGCACGGTCGTGGCCACCGGCAAGGTGGGCGGCATCCTGCGGCGCGGGCCGAATAACGGCGCGGACGAGACCCCGACCCGCTTTGCCGCCGGCGCCGCCGAGCTGCCGCCCGGCGGCGGCCAGGTGACGCTCACCGGCGACGCCCGGGTCTGGCAGGAGGATCGGCTGGTCCGCGCCGACCGCCTGCACTACGAACCGTCGCGGGACGAGGTCACGGGCGAGGGGGCCGTGCTGACTCGGGCGCCGCTTTCGCCGCGCGAGGGTGCGGGCGCCGGGGAGCTGGTGGTGCGCGCCCGGCGGCTGCAGTACCGGCGGAGCGCCGGACAGATGCTCTACGAGGGCGAGGTGGAGGTCGAGGACCCCCGCGGCCGGGCGAGGTGCGGGCGGCTCGTGGTCGCGCTCGATCAGGAGGGGAAGGCGCGCACCGTCGAGCTCGAAGGCGGCGTCGGCGTCACCGAAACGTCGACCGGGCGGGCGCTTTCGGGCCAGCGGGGACGCGTGGACGTCGCCGCGGACCTGCTCGAGATGTGGGGGGCGCCGGTGGTCGTGAGGGAGGCGAACGGCAACCAGATCAAGGGCGATCGCCTGGTCTGGCGCCGGCAGACGGGCACGGTCGTGGTCACGGGGGGGGAGGAAAGCCCCAGCGAGACGCTGTACCATCCCGCCGATCGAACGGCGTCGCCGACGCCGGCCCGGAGGCAACCATAACCGCACCCCGGCTCGAAGCCCGAGACCTCGTCAAGCGCTATCGGCAAAGGACCGTGGTGGACGGAGTCAGCCTCGATGTGCAGGCTGGCGAGGTGGTGGGGCTGCTGGGGCCGAACGGGGCGGGCAAAACGACGACCTTCTACATGCTGGTCGGGCTCATCGAGCCCGACGGCGGCCAGGTCCTGCTGGGCGAGCGGGACGTCACCTGGCTGCCCATGTACAGGCGGGCCCGACTGGGGATCTCGTACCTGCCCCAGGAGCCGTCGGTGTTCCGCCGCCTCACCGTGGAGGAGAACCTGGCGGGCGTGATGGAGCTGCTCGGCACCCCTCGCCAGGATGCCGCGACGCGCGTCGCCGAGTTGCTCGAGGAGTTCGGCCTCGACAAGGTGCAGCACCAGCGGGCGGACACGCTCTCCGGCGGCGAGCGTCGCCGGCTGGAGATCGCCCGCTCGCTCGTGGCGTCGCCGCGCTTCTTGCTGCTCGACGAGCCTTTTGCGGGCATCGACCCGATCACGGTGCTGGAGGTCCAGAGGCTCATCCGCCACCTGCGCGAGCGCGGCTACGGCATCCTCATCACCGACCACAACGTGCGCGACACCTTGAAAATTACCGATCGCGCCTCTATCATCAAGGACGGCAAGGTTTTTGCTAGCGGCGACCCTGAGCGGCTGGCAAGGGATCCAATGGTGAAGCAGGTGTACCTCGGCGAAGGCTTCGAGCTCTAGACCATGGCCCTCGAGCAACGACTCAGCCTCAAGCTGGCGCAGAAGCTGGTCATGACGCCGACGCTGCAGCAAGCCATCAAACTGCTGCAGCTCTCGCGCCTGGAACTCGAACAAGCGCTGGCGCAGGAGGTGCAGGTCAACCCCTTGCTCGAGCTTTCCGAGGAGGCCGCGGCCGACGACGAGTCCCAGGTCGGCGAGGAGGCGGCGGGGGTCGAGATGGCGCCGCCGGACGAGGGCGAGTCGCCGAGCCGCGTGGAGACCGAACCCGACAGCAGCGAGCCCGAAACGCCGGAGGAGGCACCGGCGGCCGCCGATTCGTTCGGGGAGGTCGAGCTGGAGTCGCTGTTCTCCAACTACCTGCACGACGTGCCGGTGGTCGCGGCGACCTGGGACGACGACGAGGAGGCCCCTCTCGACAACGCCTCCAGCAGCGAGCAGAGCATGTACGAGGCGCTGTGCGAGCAGCTCCGGCTTGCCGACGTGCGCCCCGAGCTGTGCCGAGTGTGCGAGTTCGTGATCGGCAACCTCGAGCCGGACGGCTACTTGCGGGTGCCGGCCGAGGAGCTGGCGGCCCAGCTCGAGGTGAGCGTGGAACTGGTGCAGGAGGCCATTGCCGCGGTCCAGCGTCTCGACCCGCCGGGGATCGGCGCGCGCGACCTGCGCGAGTGCTTGCTGCTGCAGGTCGACCGCCAGCTCGCCGAGGGTGGGGACCCCTTCCTCGCCAGGGTGCGCGAGGTGATTGCCGAGGCGTTCGGGGACGTGCTGAACCAGCGCTGGGAGGCAGTGAAGCGGAGGTTCGGGCTCGGGCACGACGAGGTGCGGGCGCTGGTCGGGGTGCTGCGGCGCCTTTCTCCGCACCCGGGGGCGGCGCTGGGGCCGACCGGCAACAGCCCCGTGGAGCCCGACGTGGAGGTGCGCCGGACGGAGCAAGGATGGCAGGTCACGCTGGTGGACGACGGGCTGCCGCGCCTGCAGCTGTCCTCCCGCTACGCGCGCATGCTGCAGGGGCGCTCGCTCGACAGCGAATCGCGCGCCTACCTGCGCGAGCGGATGCGCTCGGCGCTGTGGTTTCTGCGCTCAGTGGAGCAGCGACAGAGCACGATCCTCAAGGTCGCGCAGGCCATCGTCCGCCGCCAGGCGGAGTTCCTCGAGCACGGCGTGTCGCACCTCAAGCCGCTGGTGCTCCGGGACATCGCCGACGACATCGGGATGCACGAGTCGACCGTGAGCCGGGTCGTGGCCAACAAGTACATCGCCACACCGCGCGGGGTCCTGCCGTTGAAGTTCTTCTTCCACTCGGCGATCGCCTCTGCCGTCGAGGGCGATCTCTCGTCGATGGCGGTCAAGCAGCGCATCAAGGAGCTGATCGCCGGGGAGGACCCCGCCAAGCCGCTGTCGGACGCACGCATCGCCCGACAGCTCAACAGAGTGGGCGTCCGCATCGCCCGCCGGACCGTGGCCAAGTACAGGGAGGAGCTGGGCATACCCTCGTCCGAGCAGCGGCGGCGGACACTTCGGTGAGCTACAATGGGCGTTGACGGATGGAGTGCAGAGCGGAGGAGACATGGAGCTTGAGTTCATCGCCAGAAACACGGAGTTGACGGAGCAGCAGCGGGCGCTCGCGCACAAGAAGTTCACGCGCCTTGCCAAGTACTTCAACGCAGTGCTCGAGGCGCGACTGACGGTGAACCAGGAACGCCATCGCACCGGTCTCGACGCCTACATCCGGGGCAAGGACTTCGAGGTCCAGGCCTCCGCCGAGACCCCGGACTGGGCCACCTCGCTGCAGGAGGTCGTGGATCGTCTCGAGCAGCAGGCCCGCAAGAACAAGCAGCGCCTGACCTCGCGCAAGCGGCCGCGCGGCAAGGAGGGCGAGGGGGCGTGGCGCGTGCAGGTGGTGGAGGCCGAGTCGGTGCGCAGCGGGGCGCCGCGCGTGGTGGAGAGCAAGCACGTGCCGGTCGTGCCGATGTCGGTCGAGGAAGCAGCGCTGCAGCTCGAGAGCTCGGGCGAGGACTTCATCCTGTTCAGAGAGGCCAGCTCGGACGAGATCAACGTGCTGTACCGCCGCCGCGATCGGACCTACGGGCTGGTCACCCCGCAGTTCTAGGCGGGCTGCCGGACGCGCCGTGAAGCTCAGCTTTCTCCTCAAGCCTGAGCACGTGTTCCTGGACCTTCCAGCGCACACGCGGGAAGAGGTGCTGGTCCATGTCGCCGAGCGCCTGGCTCAGCTGGGGGCGGTCCGCAGCGCCCAAGACATGGTCGACCTGCTGCTCGACCGCGAGCGGCTGGGGGCCACGGTCGTCGGCGACGAGGTCGCGATTCCTCACTGCAAGGTGCCGGGGCTGCGGTCGATCGTCGCGGCGTTCTGCCGGTTGCCGGAGGCGATTCCGTTCGGACCGGCGCAGGAGTCGGCGCGCCTGTTCTTCTTCGTGCTCTCGCCGCGCGAGCAGCCGGCGGCGCACCTGCAAGTCCTCGCCACCATTGCACGCTTGCTCCGCAACCCCCAGGCGAAGAGGGTGTTCCAGACCGCCGGCAAGGCCGACGAGCTGGTCGCCGCTCTGGGCAAGATCGAAAACGCGGCGTGAGGCCAGTGCCCGAGAGCGTCCCGGTCGACCGGCTCCTCCAGGATTCCCGCCTTTCCCACCTCGGGCTGCGCCTGGTTGCCGGCTCGGCCGGCGTGCAGCGACTCGTCACCAACCCCCGCCTGCAGAAGCCGGGCCTCGCCCTGGCGGGTTTTCTCGCCTCGGTCAAGCCGGGACGGGTGCAGGTGCTGGGCTCAGGGGAGGCCGACTTCCTCGCCACCCTCGAGCCCGAGCTGTGCCGCCAACGCATCCGCGACCTGGCGGTCCTGGAGCCGCCGCTCATCGCCGTCAGCAAGGGCATGGACGAGGTGGCGGCCCGGTTCGCCCCGGCCTGCGACGAGCGCGGCGTGCCGCTGGCGGTCACGTCGGCCACGACCTCGCTGCTGATCGAACGGCTCGCCGCCGTCCTCGAGCTGCTGCTGGCGCCTCGCCAGACGCTACACGGCGACCTCCTCGACGTCTTTGCCATTGGCGTGCTGCTGCTCGGCGAGTCCGGCTCGGGCAAGTCCGAGTGCGCCCTGGAGCTGGTGCACCGCGGGCACCGGCTGGTCGCCGACGACGTGGTCGAGGTTTGCCGGCTGCGTAACGACGAGCTGTTCGGTCAGGCGCCGGAAGCGGTGCGGGGGCTCATGGAGGTGCGGGGGCTGGGGCTCATCTCGATCGAGCAGCTGTTCGGGGTGGTGGCGGTCCGCGACACGAAGCCCATCGACCTCGTGATCAACCTCGTGCCGGGCCAGAACGGGCACCTCGAACGGCTCGGGCTGGGCGAGAGCACGGCCGAGATCCTGGGCGTCCGGCGGCCTTCCTTGACGTTCCCGGTGGCGCCCGGGCGGATCCTCTCGCTGATGGTCGAGAGCGCGGCCCGCAAATACCTCCTCTACCAGCGGGGGCTGCCCGACCATGCGCGGGACTACCTGCAGCGGCACGACCAGGAGCTCGAGCGGCCGTGAGCGCCGAGGCTCCCCGCGGGGTGGTCGTCAGCGGCCTTTCGGGCGCCGGCAAGAGCATTGTCACGAGGTGCTTCGAGGACCTCGGCTACCGCTGCGTCGACAACCTGCCGCTCGAGCTCATCGAGCCGCTGTTCGCCCAGGTGTGGAGCAAGCCGACGCCGCCGTGGGTGGTGGTCGTGGACGTGCGCGCGCCGGGGTTCGCGGCCGGCGCGCCGGGGCTGGTGTGCCGGCTCAAGCAGCGCTATCCGGGGCTGCGGCTGGTGTTCGTGGAGGCCAGCGACGAGTCGATCGAGCGCCGGTTTTCCGAGACGCGCCGGCCCCACCCCTACCGTTCTCTGCCGCTGCGCGACGCCATCGTCAGGGAGCGCGCCGACCTCGCGGGGGTGCGCGGGCTGGCCGACGAGGTCCTCGACACGAGCGGCCTGACGCCGCACGAGCTGCGAGCGCTGGTGGCGGCCCGTTTCGGCTCCACCGAGCTGGCGCTGCCGATGGTCGTGCGCTGCGAGAGCTTCGGCTACCGGTACGGGCTGCCGCCGGACGCCAACTTGCTGTTCGACGTGCGCTGCCTGCCCAACCCCCACTTCGTGCCGGAGCTGCGCGCGCTGGCCGGGGACGATCCCCCGGTCCGGGAGTGGCTCGACGCCCGGCCGGAGGTGGCGGCCACCTGGGAGCGCATCCGCGATCTCTGCGATCTCCTGGTGCCTGCCTACCGCGGGGAAGGGAAGAGCTGGGTGCTCATCGCCTTCGGCTGCACTGGCGGACGCCACCGCTCGGTCTACTTCGCCGAGCGGATGGCGGCCCACCTGGCGACATCGCAGTGGGCGGTGACGGTGCAGCACCGCGACCGCGATCGGTGAGCCGGTGAGCGCCGCCGGTTGCGATGGGGGACGGGGCCTGGAATAATCCGCCGCATGGTAGGAGTCCTGGTGATCTCGCACGGGCGCCTCGCCGCCGAGCTGCTGGCAGCGGCGCGAGCCATCGAGCCGGCGCTGGTCGAGCAGGCGCGCGCCATCACGCTCGAGTGGAACCTCGATCCGGAAGCGGCCAAGCGGGAGATCGCGCGTGCTCTGCAGGAACTCGACACGGGCTCGGGGGTCATTGTCCTCACCGACATGTTCGGCGGTACGCCCACCAACCTGTCGCTGGGTTTTCTCGACCCGGCCCGCTCGGAGGTCGTCACCGGCGCCAACCTGCCGATGCTCATCAAGGTGGCGAGCGTTCGCCGCCAGAACAACGCCACGCTCCGCCAGCTCGCCCGCGTGGTCGCCGAAAAGGGGCAGAAGAGCATTTACGTCGTGAGCGAGATCCTGGAGCGCCGGCCGGGTGGGAGTGGAGCCCATGGCACAGCTTGAGCTCGAACTCGTGAACCGGCTCGGTCTGCACGCCCGCGCCGCGGCGAAGTTCGTGCACACCGCGTCGCGCTTCTCCTCGCACATTTCCGTCGCCCACAACGACGAGGAGGTCAACGGCAAGTCGATCCTCGGCTTGCTCTTGCTCGCCGCGCCGTGCGGCACCAGGCTCACCGTCAAGGCGGTCGGCAAGGACGAGGTCGAGGCCCTCAAGGCCATCGAGGCCCTGATCCAGGACCGGTTCGGGGAGGGAGAGTAGTGAAGTACTCCCGGGTGCTGGTCGGCCTCGGCGTCTCGCCGGGCATCGCGATCGGACCGCCTCTCGTCGTGGAGAACCGGCCCCAGCCGGCAGCGCGGCATCTGTTGCCGCCGGACCACATCGAGAGCGAGGTGCAGCGGCTGCGGGACGCGGCGGTGAAGGCGGCGGCGGCGCTCGCCGAGCTGGCGTCGCAGGCCGAGTCCATGGTGGGCCGCGAGTACGCGTCGATCTTCGAGGCGCACCGCATGATGGCGGAGGATCCGACGCTGCTGGCGCAGGTCGAGGAGGTCGTCCGCCGCGAGGGCGTCAACGCCGAGTGGGCGCTGCAGGAGGTGGTCCAGGGCATGCTGGGGCAGCTCGAGAGCCTGGGCGACGCCTACCTGCGTGAGCGCCGGACCGACCTGCTGGACGTCGCCGCGCAGCTCCAGCGCGCGCTCCAGGGCAAGGCCAACCCCAGGCTGGGCAGCGCCCCCGAGGGGGCGGTCCTGGTGGCCGACGACATCCCGCCGTCGCAGGCCATTCAGCTTTCCTCCGGCCCCGTCGGCGGGTTCGTATCCGAGACAGGGGGCATCACCTCGCACACCACGATCATCGCCAAGTCTCTCGGCATCCCCGCCGTGGTCGGGGTCGCCCAGGTCGTGCCGGCGATGGAGCGCGCCACCACGGTCATCGTCGACGGCTTCGAGGGACACGTCATCATCGATCCCGAACCGGCGCTCCTGCAGGTGTACCGCCTGCGGGCCGAGGAATACCGGCAGCGCCAGCGAGAGCTGCTCGCCACCGCCCACCTCCCGGCCACGTCGGTCGACGGCCACACCGTGAGCCTGCTGGCGAACATCGACCTGCTGGGCGAGATCCCGGCCGCCAGGAGGGGGGGCGCCGAAGGCGTCGGCCTGTTCCGCTCGGAGTTCCTGTTCATGCAGGCGAGCCCGGCGCTGCCGGACGAAGAGCAGCAGGCCGACGCATACCGCCAGCTTCTCGACGCCTTCCCCGGTCAGCCCGTCACGGTGAGGACGTACGACCTGGGCGGGAAGAAGCTGGCGCGGGAGCTGCTCGGCAACCCGGAAGACAACCCGGTGCTGGGTCTGCGCGGCGTCCGGCTGTGCCTGCAGAAGCCCGAGTTCTTCCGCACCCAGCTGCGGGCGCTGCTGCGGGCGGCGGGGCAGGGGAGGGGCTTGCTGCGGATCATGGTGCCGCTCATCGGCCACGTCGAGGAGGTCAAGACGGTCCGCGTGCTGCTCCGGCGGTACATGGAGGAGCTGCGCGACGAAGGCCACCCGCTGCCGCCGAGCCTGCAGATCGGCGTGATGATCGAGGTCCCGGCCGCAGCCATGATCGCCGAGCACCTGGCCGCGGTCGTCGACTTTTTCGCCATCGGCACCAACGACCTGACCCAGTACACGCTGGCCGTCGACCGGGCCAACGAGCACGTGGCCGAGCTGTACCGGCCGTTCCACCCGGCGGTGCTCAAGCTCATCGACCGCGTGATCACGGCCGCGCACCGGGCGCGTATTACCGTCTCGATGTGCGGAGAGATGGCGGCCGATCCCCTGGCGGTCCCGCTGCTCGTCGGGATGGGCCTGAAGGAGTTTTCGGTCCATCCGGCCGCCCTGCCGGTGGTGCGGAGGCTGGTGCGCGCGCTGGCCTTCAGGGACGCGCGCAGGATCGCTCACCGGGCGCTCGCTCTGGCCACCGCCAAGGAGGTCGAGGAGTACCTCCTCGAGCAGCTTTCCGCCTTGCTCGCGCACGTCAAGGTGAGGATCCGCCCGTGAGCCGCCTGGTCAGCAAGCCGTGGGGCGGCGAGGAAATCTTCGCCGAGACGGAGCGCTACGTCGGCAAGATTCTCACCGTGCGGGCCGGCCACGAGCTGTCGCTGCAGTACCACCGAGTCAAGGACGAGACCATGCGCGTGCTCGAGGGCGTCTGCGAACTCCACCTGGGCCGGGATGCCGGCGGCGGGCCGGCAGAGCGCCTCGTGCTGCGGGAGGGAGATGCCCGGCGCATCCCGCCCGGGACGGTGCACCGCCTCGTCGCCGTGACCGACGTCCGGATCGTCGAGGTCTCGACCCCGGAGCTTGACGACGTGGTGCGGCTGGAGGACCGGTATGGACGGGCCGGCACCTGCGCCCCATAGTAGAAACAGGAGGTGAGTGATGAGCGGACTGGCATGTGCGTGGCTGGTGCTCGCGGCCGCCGCACCGTCGCCGACGCCGACGCCGGCACCCACACCGGCGCCGACGTCGCCGATCGGCATCCTGGTCAACAAGACGGGAGGGGGGCCGCGCGGGCAGAGTCTCGCCGAGGTCGCAAAGCAAATCAAGCTCAGGCTCCCGGCCGACCAGCCGCGCCGCCTCGACAACGAGGCCGTCAAGGCCCTGGCCCAGGGCGTGGAACTCACGACCACCACGTCGTCAGGGGGGGGCGGGGCGATTTCCGTTTCGGGCGGCTCGCGGGCGCCGCGCAAGGAGTACTGGCAGCGGGCGTACGCCGAGGCGCTGGCGCGCATTCCGGCGCAGGAGAAGCGCATAGCCGAGCTGGAGGCCGAGACGGCGCGGCTCCAGCAGGACTTTTACCGGTGGGATGACCCGGCGTACCGCGACGGGGTGATCAAGCCGGCCCTCGACCGCGCCCTGGCCCAGCTCAACGAGGCCAGAAAGCAGCTCGAGGCGGTGCGAAAGCGGCCGGAAGAGGTGAAGGCGGAGGCCGCGCGCGAAGGCGCTCTCCCCGGCTGGTTCCGCGAGCCTCTTCCGACCGTCGCGCCCGGCGGGCCGTCGGCGCCGGCACCTTCGCTGGAATCGGCGCCCCCTGGCGTCACGCCGGCTCCCCGCCCGCAGGCCACCCAGACACCCGCCTGGGCGGGCGGACGCTAGGGAAGTCCCCGAGACGTGCGCGGCGGTGGAGAGATGGGGGTTCTCGGTTCCTACTTCGTCGAGACCTGGGGCTGCCAGATGAACGTGCTGGACAGCCAGAGGCTCGAAGGGGTGCTGCAGGCGCGCGGGCTCGCGCCAGCCCCGCGGGCGGAAGAGGCGGACGTGGTTCTCCTCAACACCTGCGCCGTCCGGGAAAAGTCGGTGCAGAAGGTGGTGTCGCGCCTCGGAGAGCTACGCCGGTGGCGGGAGGAGCGCGGACTGCCGCGAGTCGTGGGGCTGTGCGGGTGCGTCGCCGAACAGGAGGGCGACCGCTTCCTGGAAAGGCTGCCGGTCGTGGGCTTCATCCTGGGTCCGGGCAGGATCGAGGATCTGGGTCTGGCGCTCGACGCATGGGAAGACGGCGAGCGGGACCGGCGCACCGGCTTCGATGCCGCCTCCTACGACCCCGCGACGATCGCGCGGCCCGCAAGCGCCCGCCAGTACGTCACGATCATCCACGGTTGCAACCAGCGCTGCACGTACTGCGTGGTACCCCGCACCCGCGGCCGGGAGGTGAGCCGGCCCCTCGAGGACATCGCTGGCGAGGTGAAGGAACTGGTCGCGAGGGGAGCGAAGGAAATCACGCTGCTCGGGCAGACCGTCAACGCGTACCGTTGCCCGCGCACCGGGGCGACGCTCGCGGAGCTGCTGCGGGAGCTCGGAGCAATCGAGCTGCTGTGGAACTTGCAGTTCATCACTTCGCATCCGCGCTTCTTCACGCCGGCCCTCGTCCGCGCCGTGGCCGAGACGGCCGTCGTTGGAAGCTACCTCCACATGCCGTTCCAGGCCGGCTCGGACCGCGTGCTCAGGCGCATGGCGCGCGGCTACACACGCCGCCGCTACCTCGACGTCATCGACCGCCTGCGGACGGCCCGGGGCGACCTGAACCTCTCCACGGACGTGATCGTCGGCTTCCCGGGGGAGACGGAGGCCGACTTCGAGGAAACTCTGGCGCTCGTCGAGCAAGTGCGGTTCGGCCAGCTCTACGGCTTCGTCTACTCGCCCAGGCGCGGGACCGCGGCGGCCGAGCTGGGGGAGCCGGTGCCGCGGGGGGTCACCAAGGCGCGCATCTCGAAGCTGTTCGCGGTCCAGACCGAGATTCAGCTCGCCCTCAACCGGGCGCTGGTCGGGTCGGTCGTGGAGCTGCTCGTGGACGGCCCGGCCAAGCGCGGGACCGCGCTCTGGCAAGGGCGAGGACGGGACAACCGGGTCGTCAACTTCCCGGCCTGGGAAGGGATCGCTCCGGGCCAGCTCGCGCTCGTCGAGGTGACCGGCGCGAGCGCGCACTCGCTGGTGGGGCGTCGGGCCGGCGCGAGCGGGGAACGGCGCCGCAAGACTGCGAGAGCTTGACAGCTCCGGCCATCTGCCTGACATTGACCGTGTGAAAGCGATGTCGGATGCCGTCTCCCGTCCGGTGGAGGTCGAGATCAGGGGGCTGATCCTCGACCCCGTGTCCAACACCCCCATCGTCATCCTCAAGAAGCCGAACGAAAACGTCTACCTGCCGATCTGGATCGGGCTGTTCGAGGCCAACGCCATCGCCCTCGAGCTCGAGGGTGTCGGCACTCCCAGGCCGATGACCCACGACCTGCTGCGCTCGGTCGTCGAGTGCCTCGGCGGCAGGGTGGAGTCGGTCGTGGTCCACGCGCTCGTCGAGAACACCTTCCACGCGAAGGTGCTGCTCCGCGACAGCGAGGGGCGGAGCCGCGAGATCGACTCCCGCCCTTCCGACGCCATCGCGCTGGCGCTGCGGTGCCGGGCCCCCATCCGGGTCGTGGAGGAGGTGTTCCGCGCCGCGCACACGCTCGATGCGAGCGAGGAGGACCAGGAGGCGCGGCTGCGCGAGTGGCTCGAGTCGCTGGGGCCGGATCAGCTCGGCAAGTACAACATGTGATCGCGAGAGCTGGCGGCGCTGTGCCGCGACCGGCGCGGGTCGCCGGCGGCCGGGTCGCGCCTTGACAGGTTTTCGGCGGGACCGATAAAGTGCGCTCCCGTGCGTGACGGAGTGACATGATCATCACCATCGCCAATCAGAAGGGTGGGGTCGGCAAGACCACCACCGCCATCAACCTGGCCGCGGCGTTCGCCCACCGGGGCCGCAAGACGCTGCTCATCGACCTGGATCCGCAGGGGAACAGCACGATGTCGTTCCTGGATCCGCACGACGTGCAGCGCTCCATGTACGACGTCATGACCGGCGCGGCCTCCCTGCGAGACGTCCTTGTCGCCAGCCCGATTCCGCTGCTGGAACTCGCGCCGGCGCGGATCTCGCTGGCCAAGCTCGAGTCCTCGCTCACCGGGGAACTGGACGCGCACTTCCGGCTCAAGGATCGCCTCGCACCGATCCAGGGCGAATACGACTTCGTCGTGGTGGACACCCCGCCGACCCTCGGCCTCATCACCGTCAACGCCATGGTCGCGGCCACCCACCTGTTGATTCCGATCCAGTCCTCGTACTTCGCCCTCGAGGGGACGGACGACCTTCTCGAGACCTACGAGAAGATCAAGGTCCGGGCCAACCCCGACCTGCAGCTCCTCGGCGTCGTCATTACCCTCCACGACCGCCGGACGGTGCTGGCCCGCGACATCCACGACCAGATCGCCGAGGTGTTCGGCGACAAGGTCTTCAAGACCGTGATCTCGCGCTCGGTGCGGCTCGAGGAGAGCCCGGCGTACCGGGTGTCGATCTTCGAGCACGCGCCGCAGTCGAGCGGCGCGATGGAGTACTTCGCGCTGTGCGAAGAGGTGATCGCCCGTGTCTAGCCGCCGCGGCTTGCCCGAGTTCCGCAAGATGCGCCACGATCGCCACTTCGTGGAAGAGCTGGCGAACCAGTCGATCGTTGGGGTGGGAATCCTGGTGCCGATCGACCGCATCGAGACCAACCGGGAACAGCCCCGCAGCAACCTCGGGGACCTCTCCGAGCTGATCGCCTCGGTCAAGGCGCGGGGGGTGCTCGAGCCGCTTCTCGTGCGGCGGGTCCCGGGCGAGCGAGGCTACCAGCTCATCGCCGGGGAGCGTCGCTTCCACGCCGCAGTCGAGGCGGGGCTCACCGAGGTTCCGTGCATCGAGCTTTCGGCGGGCGATCAGGAGGCGCTAGAGATTGCGCTGGTCGAGAACCTCCAGCGCAAGGACCTCACGCCGTTCGAGGAAGCGGAGGGCTACCGCGCCCTGGTCGAGAAGTACGGCTACACGCACGAGCAGGTCGCGCAGGCGCTCGGCAAGTCCAGGACCACCGTCACGGAGGCGCTGACGCTGCTGCGCGTGCCGCCCGCCATTCGAGACCTGTGTCGGCATGCCGACATCACCGCCAAGAGCGTGCTCCTGGTCATCGCCAGGGCGGAGTCGATCGAGGAGATGGAACGCCTCGTGCAGGAAATCGCCGAGCAAAACCTCGACCGCGAGCAGGTGCGGGCTTCCGCCAGGACTCCCTCGCCGGAGGCGGCCAGCCCCGGCGCGCACGGCGGTGCGTCCGGGCGGTTCCGGCCGCTGACGCTGCGCTTCAAGCCCGAGCACGGCGGCGGCGTGCACCTGTCGCTGTCGCTGCGGCGGCCCGGCGTGACACGAGAGGAAGTCATCGCCACGCTCGAAGGGCTGCTCGAGCAGCTTCGACGAGGCGAGCTGGACGACAGGCTCGCCTCCGGCGAGGCGGCCGCCGAGGCAGGCGAGAGACCAACCCAGTAGACAACCCCAGGACGCAGCTTTGGTACACGGTCGCGTCGCGTGGACGAAATTTAACATAATATTTCTTATCGGACCTTGTATTTACGACAGGTGCTGTGGAAGACGCCGCCCCTGTGGAAAACCCTGTGGACACTTCCCCGGCCGCGCCGCCGTGCACTTTCCCGCCTGCCGCGGGAGGCTTTCGTACTGGTCGCGATCGTCGTACCATCCGCGCTTGTGAGAAGCCGCCGACGCTTCATCGTTGCCCGCGCCGTCGTGCGCGAGACGCTCCCCACGCTGGCTCTCGCCGCCGGCGTGACGACGTTCATGCTGCTCATCCGGGCGCTCTTCATGCTGGCCGAGTTGCTCGTGTCGCGCGGTGTTTCGGCGGCCACAGCGCTGCGCCTGCTGTCCCTGAGCGTCCCGAACATCGTGGTGCTCACCATTCCCATCGGCGTCCTGTTCGCGGCGCTCATCACCTCGGCCCGCTGGTCGGCCGACTCGGAACTCGTGGCCATCCAGGCGTGCGGGGTGCGACCGACTCGCATCGCCCGACCGCTGCTCCTCCTCGGGGTGCTGCTGTTCGCTGCCAATTTCGCCAACTACTGGCTGGTCGTTCCCCGCACCAACCACGCGCTCGAGCAGATGACGCGGCGGCTCAGCTTGTCGGTCGGGCTGTCGATGCTGCAGGCCCGGGAGTTCGTGGAGAACTTCCAGGGCTACCTGCTCTACGTGGACCGCATCGCCCCCGGCACCGGCGTCTGGAACGGCATTGTGCTGTTCGACATCAACAATCCCCTCGAGGAGCAGATCGTGCTCGCCCGCGCGGGACGCTTCACGGCCAACCCGGCGGAGGGCTCGGCAACGCTCGTGCTCGAGGATGCGACGACCCACTTGCTGCAGCCGGACCACCCCGAGCGCTACCGCCAGAACTTCAACCGCTCGCTCGAGATTTACCTCCGACCCAAGGGCCCTGAACTCGACCAGCGCATCCGGTCAGGGCCGACCGTGACGTCCTCGTCAGAGCTGCGAGCGCGCATCGCCTCGCCCGACACGAGCGAGGCGGACCGGCGCGAGGCGGCGTACGAGCTCCACAAGCGCGTCGCGCTGCCGGCGGCGGCGCTGGTGTTCGTGCTCGTCGCCTTTCCGCTCGGTATCCGCAACCGGCGCGGCGGCCGAGGGTTCGGCCTCACCGCCTCGGTCCTCGTCGTGATGCTTTACTACGTGCTGCTCATGGCCGGCGAGTACCTGGCAGCTTCCCGCAAGGTGCCGCCGGCCGCAGGAGCCTGGCTGCCGAACCTCGTACTGGCGGGACTGGCGTCGGTCCTGCTCCTGCGCGCCCGCCGGGCCGGGGGGCACCATGCCTCGCAACCGGCGGCGCGGGCCGGCTGGCTGCGGGCGCTGCGGGGGCGACTCGCGCGAGCGCCGCGCGCTGGCCGGGCGCCGCAGCCGGTGGCTCGCGTGCGCTCCGGGTGGACTGGCCAGGGCCGGCGCCTGCCCAGCCTCGGTATCCTCGACGGCTACGTGATCCGCACCTGCCTCTCGTTCCTCGTGCTGGTCATGCTTGCCGTCTGCGTCCTCTGGATCACCGTGAACCTGGCCGAGAACCTCACCGATATCAGCCGGAACCGGCCCCCGGCCGGGGTCGTCGCCTCGTTCTACCTCCTTTCGCTGCCGCAAATCTTCCGCGACATGCTGCCGCTCGCGTTTCTCATCGCCTTCCTGGGCACGACCGCGGTGCTCGAGCGCCACAACGAGACCACGGCGCTGAAGGCCGCTGGCGTCTCGCTCACGCGCGTGACCCTGCCGCTGCTGCTCGTCGGCCTCGGCCTCGCGGTGGCGCTGTTCGTCCTCGACGACCAGATCACCTGGCGCGCCAACCGCGCGAGCCAGCACCTCGCGGACATCATCAAGGGAAAGAAGGTGGCGCGCTCGCACCGCGCCACGGACCGCCTCTGGCTTTTCCTGCCGGACGGGCGCACGCTCGTCAACTTCATGCAGTTCGACCCCGATACGCTGGCCCTCGTGCGCCCCTCGATCTTCGTCTTCAACGACGACATGAGCCTGCGGACCAGGCACATGGCGCGCAAGGCCGAGTTCCGGGACGGCCGCTGGGTGGCCGAGCAGGCGTGGTCGCGGACGTTCCTTCCCGAGGGCCGGATCGAGTTCGTGCCTCCCCAGCCGCGCCCCACGGAGCTCCCGCTGCTGGTGGGCCAGGACTACTTCGGACGGGAGTACCGCAAGGCAGCGCAGATGAGCTTCGGCGAGCTATCGGAGTACATTCGCAACCTGCGGAGGGCCGGCTACCGCGTCGACCGGCTGCGCGTCCAGCTCCACCTCAAGGTGGCGTATCCCCTCACCCTGGTGCTGCTGCCGTGGCTGTCGCTGTCGTTCGCGTTCCAGGTCGTGCGCCGCGGCACGGTGATGGGGATCGCTCTCGCCCTGGTGCTGGGCATGGCCTACTTTGCCGCCATGGCGTTCTCCACCCGGCTGGGGGAAGCCTCACTCCTCCCCCCGCTGCTCGCTGCCTGGACGCCCACCGTCGTGTTCGCCTTGTTGGCCGTCAACCGCCACACTTACTTGCGCACGTGATGTCGGCATGCCGACATCTGGCTGACAGACGACGAGGCCCCGGCACTGCCGGGGCCTCGTCCTGAGTCAGGAGCTCGCCGCCGTCGTCACGGCATGGCGAGGACCCTGGCGAGCCGCTCGACCGCCCAGTCGATCTCTTCCTTGGTGATGACCAACGGCGGCGCGAACCGGATCGTGTGGGTGTGGGTCTCCTTGCAGAGCATCCCCTCGTGCTTGAGCGCCTCGCAGAAGCGCCGGGCGCCGCCGGCCTCGGACTTCAGCTCGACGCCGATCCACAGCCCCTTCCCCCGCACTTCCTTGATGTGCGGCGATGCGATCTCCCGCAGGCGCGCCAGGAAGTACTCCCCGAGTTTCGCCGAGTTTTCGATCAATCCCTCGTCCACGATGACCTGCAACGCCACGCGCGCCACCGCGCACGCCAGCGGGTTGCCGCCGAACGTCGAGCCGTGGTCGCCCGGCTTGAAGACCCCCATGACCTCGTCGTCGGCCAGGATGCCGGAGATCGGCAGGCAGCCGCCTCCCAGCGCCTTGCCGATGATCACCACGTCCGGCCGGATGCCCTCGTGCTCGAAGCAAAACAGCTTGCCGGTGCGGCCGAGCCCTGACTGGATCTCGTCTGTCATGAGCAGCACTCGGCGCTCCGCGGTCAGCTCGCGAAGCCTGGCGAGAAAGCCCTCGCCCGGGGACACGATGCCGCTCTCGCCCTGGATCGGCTCCACCAGCACGGCGATCGTCTCGTCGTTGATAGCTCGCGCCACGGCGTCGATGTCGCCGTAAGGGAGCACCCGGAAGCCGGGCGTGAACGGCCCGAAGCCGTCGCGGTACTGCTCGTCGGTCGAGAAGCTGACGATGGTCGTGGTCCGGCCGTGAAAGTTGCCGGAAAACGCGATGATCTCGCCGCGGTCGTCGGCGACCCCCTTGACCTTGTGGCCCCACTTGCGCGCCGCCTTGATGGCGGTTTCGACGGCCTCGGCGCCGCTGTTCATGGGCAGGAAGCGGGTGTATCCGGTCATGCGGGTGATCTCGGCGCACAGCGGTCCGAGCTGGTCGTTGCGGAAGGCGCGCGAGGTGAGCGTCACCTTGTCGGCCTGCTCCTTGAGCGCAGCAACGATGCGCGGGTGGCAGTGCCCCTGGTTGACGGCCGAGTAGGCGGCCAGGAAGTCGAGGTACTTGTTGCCTTCGACGTCCCATACCCACACGCCGCTGGCTCGGTTGATGACGACGTCCAGCGGGTGGTAGTTGTGGGCGCCATGGGCCTCTTCCAGCCTGATCAGATCAGCGCTCGACAACACTTCATTGTTCACGGTGTCCTCCGACGCGCCGCGGGATTGCCGCGGGACCGGGAGAGACTACCCGACGGGTGGGACTCTGGCAAGGCCTGGCGCGGAAAGCACGGTTGAGAGCTGTGGGACGCACCCGCGACCGTCCCCGGGTGGGCGGAGGAACCAGAAACCACCAACCAACAACCGCTTCTAACCCAGGAGGAGCTCGACGTGGCCAGGGCCCAGCAGGGCGTTGAGTTCAGGGATGAGAGTCCGGGGATCGACGCCCAGGACGCGGGTCGGGATGAGTTCGGCCCGCCAGCCATCTCCCAGCAGCCGGAGCCGGAGCGAGACGCGCCCCTCGTGGGCCAGCACCACGTCGTGGATGTGCTCGAGTTCGGCCTCGGAGCCGTGCCTCGTGAGGTCGATCTCGACTCTCACCGCGGCGGCCCGCCGGGACTCGATCCCCTCGAGCGGCACCGCCTCCTCGAGCCCCAGCTCGACGTACTCCGCATCCTGACGCCGCACGGCCGCGGTCACGAGCAGCGCCGCCCCGTCGGCCAGCAGCTTCTCAACCCTCTCGAAGGCGTCGGCGAACGCCACGACCCGGATCGAGGAGGTCTGGTCCTCGAGCGTGAACGAGGCCATGCGCCGCCCCTGGTTGCGGCCGTCCTTGATCGGGCGTACCTTGAGCCCGGTCACCAACCCCGCGACCGTGACGCTTTCCGCCCCGCTGGCCGCCAGCTCCTGTATCTCGGCGAGCTTGACCGCGCGGAGGTCGCGCAATACCCGCTCCCAGCGGTCGAGAGGGTGCCCCGAGAGGTAGAACCCGAGCGTCTCGCGCTCGCCCTGCAGGATCTCGTCGCGGTCGGCCGGCGCGGTGGGTGCGTCCGGCCGTGGGGTGTCCTCGTCGTCGTCGAGACCGAACAGGAAACCCTGGCCTGACTCGATCGCCTGCCGCTGCCGCGCAGCCTGGTCGATGAATCGGTCGAGATTGGCAAGCAGGTCGGAGCGGTTCGGGTGGATGGAGTCGAAGGCGCCGGCCCGCGCCAGGCATTCCACGACCTTGCGGTTGATCGCGCGCTCGGGCAGCGCCCGCAGGAGCTGCGGCACGCTCCTGATGCGCCCTCCTGCCTGTGCCCTGGCCTGCACGACAGCCTGGCTCGCCGCCTCCCCCACCCCCTTCACTGCGCCGAGCCCGACCCGGATCGCGTCGCCCTCGACCGTGAACGCCACCTGCGAGGCGTTGATGTCGGGCCCCAGGACACGCACCCCGGAGTTGACGAGCAGCGACACGTAGGCGGCGAGCTTCTCGGTGTTGGCGATTTCGCTCGACAGCATTGCGGCCCAGAAATGCTCGCGGTGGTGCGCCTTGAGGTAGGCGGTCTGGTATGCGACGTAGGCGTAGGCCACGGAGTGCGACTTGTTGAACCCGTACTGCGCGAACGGCCCGATCATCTGCCACAGGGCCTGCACCTTGTCGCGCGGGAACCCCTTCGCCACGGCGCCCGAGACGAAGTGCTCGCCCTGCTCGTCGATGAGCTGTTTCTGCTTCTTGCCCATGGCCTTGCGCAGCGTGTCGGCGCGCGCCATCGAAAAGCCAGCGATGCGCTGGGCGATGCGCATGACCTGCTCCTGGTAGACGATCACGCCGTAGGTCTCGGCCAGCACCTCCTCCAGCTCGGGGAACAGGTACGAGATTTTCTGCCGCCCGTGCTTGCGGTCGGCGAAATCCCCGGCCCACTGCATCGGGCCGGGCCGGTACAGCGCGTTCAACGCAGCCAGCTCCTCGAAGCGGCTGGGCTGCACCATGCGCAGCAACTCGCGCATCCCCGAGGACTCGAACTGGAAGACCCCGTCGGTGTCGCCGGCCTTGAACAGCGCGTAGACGGCCGGGTCGTCGAGACCGGTTCGGCTGAAGTCGGGCGGTTCGATGCCGGCGGCTCGCAGGCTCGCCAGGCAGTCGTCGATGACCGTCAGAGTCTTGAGCCCGAGGAAATCCATCTTGAGCAGGCCGAGCTTCTCGATCACGTCCTTGTCGAACTGGGACACGACCTCGTCCCGCGACGTGCGGTACAGCGGCACGATCTCCCGCACCGGCCGAGGGGCGATCACCACGCCGGCGGCGTGCACGCCGCAATGGCGCGCCAGCCCCTCGAGCTTCTTGCCGATCTCGATGAGGCGGGCCACGTCGGAGTTCTGCTGGATGGCCTCCGCGAGCCGCGGCGAGTTCTTCACCGCGTCCTCGAGCTTGATCCCGAGGGTCTCCGGGACCAGCTTGGCGATGCGGTCGGTCTCGCTGAACGACATGCCCATGACGCGCCCGACGTCGCGGATGCAGGAGCGGGCCTGCAGGACGTTGAACGTCGCGATCTGGGACACGTTCTGCTCGCCGTACAGGCGCCGCACGTGCGCGATGACCTCGTCGCGACGCCGCTGGCAGAAGTCGATGTCGATGTCGGGCATCGAGATCCGGTCGGGGTTGAGGAAGCGCTCGAAGAGCAGGTCGTACTCCAGCGGGTCGATGTCGGTGATTCGCAGCGCGTAGGCGACCAGCGACCCGGCAGCGCTGCCCCTCCCCGGTCCCACCGGGATGGCATGCTCGCGCGCGTAGCGAATGAAGTCCCAGACGACCAGGAAGTACCCCTGGAACCCCATGGTGCCGATGACCCCGAGTTCGAACTCGAGGCGTGCCCAGTACTCGCTGTCGGCATGCCGACGGCGGCGCCCGTCCGCGAGGCGAGCCGCCAGCCCCTGCTGCGCCAGCTCTTCCAGGAACGCGTCGGCGGGGCGGTTGTCCGGCACCGGGTAGCGGGGCAGGTGGAACTCCCCGGAGGGAAAGCTGACGTGGCAGCGGCGCGCGATTTCAGCCGTGCGCGCGAGCGCTCCCGGCCACTGTCCGAACAGCCGCTCCACCTCGGCCGGCGACTTGACGTAGAACTCGTCGTTGTAAGCGTAAGCCGACGCGAGCTCGGCCAGCGTCTTGTTCTGGCCGATGCCGATCAGCACGCGATGTGCCTCGACGTCCTCGCGCCGGTGGAAGTGGCAATCGTTGGTGGCCACGACCGGAATGCCCGTGGCCTCCGAAATCGCCCGCATCCCCTCGCGGCTGACCGCCTCTTCCGCCAGCCCGTGGTCCTGGATCTCGAGGAAGAAGTTGTCCTGCCCGAGGATCTCCCGCAGCTCCTCGGCAGCGTGCCGGGCGCCCTTGAGATCCCCGGCCAGAATCCGCCGGGAAACCTCCCCCGAAAGGCAGGCCGACAGGCCGATGAGGCCTTCGGCGTGGCGCGACAGCAGCTCGCGGTCAATGCGGGGGCGGTGGTAGAACCCTTCGAGGTAGGCGGAGGTCACCAGCTCCATGAGGTTCCGCCACCCCTTCTGGTTTTCGGCCAGCAGAACCAGGTGACTGTATGGCTTGCCGCCGTGCGGGGCGGGCGTCCTGTCGGTGCGCAGGCCCGGCGCCACGTAGACTTCACAGCCCAGCACCGGGCGCACCCCGACCTCCCGGGCCGCGGAGTAGAACTCATAGGTGCCGAAAAGGTTCCCGTGGTCGGTGAGGGCGACCTCGGACATCCCGAGGGCGGCGACTTGCCGCATCAGCTCGGCGGGGCGGATGGCCGAGTCGAGGAGCGAGTAGTGGCTGTGCAGGTGGAGATGGGCGAACGGCTCGGGCATGCCGCATTGTAGCTTTCCCCCGGCGAGCGGTGGCGGCGGTGACCGGCGGGGGGCGCGCCGAGCGGAGAGCACCCGGGACCGGCGCCCTGGTGTGCAAACATTATGTCAAGGCATGGGCCCGGCGAAGTCCATGGGCAGGCGGCGGTCACCCCCGGACACGTTCAAGGCGGGCCAGCCACATGGTGGCGGGGGTTCCGTCCACGAGCAGCACGCCGCTCGTCCGCATCTCGCCGGGCACCGTCGCGACGTACGTCTCGACCCCGAGGATGCGCCTGTCGGGCGAGCCGTAGCGCAGCACCAGCGTGGTGGCGTCGTACTGCCCGTCGCCGATCAGGACCGTCCCGAGCGGCAGCGAGTCCATCCGGAACCTCACCGACCGGGAGGTGACGACGTCGACGTGAAAGGTGCTGTGCACCGGCCGTGCGGTCGGGTCGACGGCGTCGCGAATCTCCCCTTCCACCCGCAGCGTCTCGGGAAACTGCTCCGAGGAGTGGACCTCCGTGACGCCCGTGACACGGTTCGGCGCCCTGCCGGTCGGGAAGTAGTCGCCTTCCACGAGCCACGAACCGGGGACCAGCAACGGGTGCATGCGACCTCCGCCGCCATTCTACGCCACCGGCCGGCGGCGGGAGGACGGCCTTTCATCCCACCGGAGGGGCTGCTAGGATGGCCCCCTCGCGGCCTGCCGCGCGACGCGATGACGATTCGACCGCTTCCCTCCTACCCCCGCTGCCCGGTGTGCGGCGATCCCGGTGTCAACCCTCACACCCTGGGGGTGCGATGGGTGTGGGATCCCGAGGCACGCGCCGTGCTCGGCCGCTTCCTTCCCGGCCCACACCACGCCGGCTACGAGAACCGGCTGCACGGTGGGCTCCTCACCTCGCTGCTCGACGAGGCAATGGCGTGGGCGTGCGCGGTCCGCGTGGGCTCGTACTGCGTCACCGGCGATCTCCAGGTCCGTTTCAAGGGCGCGGTCCGGCTCGGCGAGGCGGTCGTGATCTCGGGGCGCGCCGACGGCGAGGCGTGGGGGCCGTACGTTCGCGCCAGCGGAGAGGCCCGCGCCGAAAGCGGAGAGTTGCTGGCCACCGCCTTCGCCACCTTCGCCGCCATGCCGCTCGAGGAGTCGAGACGGCTCCGGGCAGCGCTGCGTTTCGACGCCGGCGAGCTCGACGTGCTCGACCGCTCGGCGCAGGGGTGAGGCCCCGCCGCCACGATGCCCGGGACCTTGCGCGCGGCAGGGCTGTGGGTCCGGCTCGGCGGGCGGCAGCGGCCCGTGTTCGAAGACCTCCAATTCGAGCTGCGCCCCGGCGAGGTGGTGGGTGTGCTCGGTCGCTCCGGCTCGGGCAAGAGCGTGCTGGTGCAGACGCTTGCCGGCCTGCTGCCGTGGGCGCGGGACGGCGCGGTGCGCGGCGCGGTGACGCTCGGCGGCGAGAGCCTCGCCGACCTCGACCCCGCCCAGCGTGCCCATCACCTGGCGACGTGCCTCGATCGCCAAGAGGGCCAGCTCTTCCTGCCCTCCGTCGACTCCGAGTGGGGGACGGCGCTGCGGCAGCATCGACCGCAGCCCGGGTTCGCCGCACTGGTGGCGGCAGCGCTCGGCATTGACCACCTCGCCTCCCGCTCGATCGTCGAGCTGTCTTCCGGCGAACGGCAGCGGGTGGCGCTGGCCCGAACGCTGGTTGCGGCGCCGCGCCCGGTCCTCCTCGACGAGCCGAGCACGCACCTCGATGACAGCGGTCTGGAGGGGCTGCGCTCGGCGCTTTGCGCCGTGCGCGAAATCGGCGGCTCGGTGCTGCTCACCGAGCACGCGGGATGGCTTCTCGCCGGGGCGGTCGACCGCTGGTTGGAGCTGCGTGACGGGCAGCTGGTACCGGCCCCGCCACCGCTCGAGCCGGCCGTCGCCGGCCCGCCCCCGGCTCCCGCCCCACAGACGGTCCTGCACCTCGAGCAGCCGCAGCTTCAACGCGGAGGCCGACGCCTCCTGGAGGGAGGGGAGCTGCGGCTTCTGGCCGGGGAAATCGTACACATTGGCGGCCCCAACGGCGCGGGCAAGTCCTCGCTCGCCCGAGCCCTCGCCGGGCACGCTTTTTCGGCCGGGGTCCGCTTCGATCCCGGCCCGGCGGCTCGGTGGCGGCCCCGCGAGGTGGCGTTGCTGCTCCCCTCACCCGACCTGCAGCTCTTCGCACCCACGGCCGTCGAGGAGGTGCGCCTGGCGGGCCTCGGGCCCCTCGAGGCCGGCGAGGCCCTGGCCCGGTTCGGCCTCGTGGCGCTCGCGGGGCGGTCGCCGTGGACGCTTTCGGGTGGCGAGCGGCAGCGCCTGCTGCTGGCAGCGATCGAGCCCGGTCCGGCGGGGGTGCTGATTCTCGACGAGCCGGCTCAGGGGCTGGACGGGGACGGTCTCGCCGAGCTGGTGCGCCTGCTGCACCGGCGCGCAGCCGAGGGCGGCGCCGTGCTGGTGCTGTCCCACCGCGCCGAGCTGGCGCGCGCTGCCCATCGCCGTATGCGCCTGGACGCCGGGCGCCTGGAGGCCGGAGCGTGAGCGGCCGCGACGCCCGAGCCTGGACGGCGGCGGCCGTCTTTGGCGCGCTGTGGGGCGCCGCCGAGGTGACGCTCGGCGCCCTGCTGTCGGCGGCACGCGTGCCGCTGGGGGGCGTTGTCATGGCCTCGCTGGGCGTGGTCTGCCTCGTCACCGCGCGCCGTCTCCACCCAGCGCCCGGCCAGAGCCTGGCCATGGGGGCCGTGGTCGCTTTCCTGAAGGTCTTTTCGATGGGTGGGCTGCTGCTGGGGCCGGTAGTCGGGATTCTCACCGAGGCGTTGGCGGTCGAGTTGGCTTTTTCCGCCCTCGGCGTGCGGCTGCCGGCGGCCATGCTGGGTGGGGCGGCGGCACTGGCCTCGGCCCCGGCCTGGATGCTGCTGTGGGCCGCCTTGCTCACGGGGCCGGAGGCGGTGCAGGTCGTGGAGCGCGCCATGCGGATGGCAGCGGCGACCGCGGGGTGGCGCGGGGCGACCAGCGGAGGGCTCGTGGCAGCGCTGGTGTCCGCCGTTGCCGTGGTGGGGGCGGGGGTGGGGGCGATGGCCTGGCGGCTGGCGGGCCGCGTGGTGGCGCGGGTGCGGGGGCGGGCGTGAAGAAAAAGCTGGCCTTCGCACTGGCGGCGGCGGCGCTCGGGGTCGCCTTCCTGCGCTGGAGCCCGGGTCCCTGGCTCGCCTTGTTGGCGGCCACGGCGGCCGCGCTGCTGTTCGAGCCAGCGGCGCTGCGCCGGGCCTGGACCGGCCGCACTCTCGTCTCGATCCTGCTCGCCTCGGGCGTCACCGGGGTCGCCGTGGCGTGGTCGGCCTCGGCCCCGGCCGGGATCAGGGCCGGCCTCGCCATGCTGCTGCGCGTGCTGGTGGTCGTCGTAGTGGCGTCACTCGCCTCCCGGCACGTTGACCACGAGAGCTGGCGCCGGGCCCTGGCCCGGCTCGGCCTGCAGCGTGTCGGCCTCGCCTGCGGCCTTGCGCTCAACGCCATGCCGCACCTCGTGGAGGCGTGGCGGGACGCCTGGATCGCCCTGGCTGTGCGGCGGCGGCGCCGGCACCCCCGCTGGCGGGATCTGCCGGCGCTGGCCGAGACGCTGCTCGCCCATGCCGCCCGGCTGGTGGACGAGACGGCGGTGGCGGCAGCGCTGCGCGGGTCGCTCGCCCTGGGCCCCCGGCCGCCCGTCCTCGAGGGCTGCTCCCCCCTCGTGGTCGTGCTCACGGGGCGGTCAGGGGCCGGCAAGACACCTGCTGCCGAGCGCCTCGCCGGCGCGCTCGCGGCAGGCGGCGTGCCGGTCTTCGGCTTCCTGCAGCCACCGCTGTGGCTGGACGGCCGCAAGGCAGGGTTCGACATCGTTGACATCCGTTCCGGAGCACGCGCCGTTCTTGGCCGGCGCCGCGACGCCGAAGGCCAGCACGGCACCCCTTTCGTGTTCCATGAAGAAGGGTTCGCCCTCGCCAGGAAGGCGCTCGCCGCGCCGCCCCGCGACGCCGTTCTGGTGGTGGACGAGATCGGCCCGGTTGAACTCCGGGGCGAGGGGCACTGGCCGGCGGTGGCGCAGGCCTGGAAGGCCGCCCGCCCGCGCGCCGCGGTCCTGACGCTGCGCCGCCAGCTCATCCCGGCGTTCCTCGGTCTGCTGGGCGCCACGGACGTCGTGGTTGTCGATGCCGAGGACGAGCCCGACGCTGCCACCGCTGCGCTCGCCGCGCTGTCCCCCGCCCTCCCTCCCGGGCCACGGTGACCGGCGGCAGGTCACCGAAAGGCACGAGCGCCGGAGTCGCACGACCGGCGCGGGTTCACGAACGCCGACCGCCGATCTCCGGCGGAGGCGGTGGAATGGGCGAGCGATGGAAGCACTTGACGAGATGGGCGGCGGTCCGCCCGGCGAGGGAGGCCGTGTTCATGGAGCTGGGTCACATCTTCCGGACGTTCGGGCTGCACGAGACCAACCCCGGCGCCCACGCGGGCGAGTGGATCGAGGGGCGGGGCGAACTCTTGGTGTCCACGAACCCCGCCACCGGCGAGCCGCTCGGCGGGGTCTGGCAAGCCGACGCGGCGGCACTCGAAAGGGTGATTCGCAAGGCCGACGAGGCGTTTCGCTGGTGGCGCACGGTGCCCGCGCCCCGTCGCGGCGAGCTCGTGCACGACCTCGGGAACCAGCTGCGCGCCCACAAGCAGGCGCTGGGCCGGCTCATCTCCCTCGAAATGGGCAAGATCCTTTCCGAGGCGCTGGGCGAGGTGCAGGAGATGATCGACATGTGCGACTTCGCGGTCGGCCTCTCGCGCCAGCTCTACGGCGTCACGATGCCGTCGGAGCGCCCCGGGCACCGGTTGTTCGAGCAGTGGCACCCGCTCGGTCCGGTGGCGGTGATTTCCGCTTTCAACTTCCCCACTGCGGTGTGGGCCTGGAACGCTGCAATTGCCGCCGTGTGCGGCGACACCGTGGTGTGGAAGCCCTCCTCGTCGGTGCCGCTCACGGCCCTGGCGGTGCAGCACATCTGCTACCACGTGGCGTGCCGCCACAAGGCGGACGGCGTGTTCAACCTCGTCATCGGTCCGGGAAAGGAAATCGGCCAGAAGCTCGTGGAGGACCGCCGCGTGTCGCTCGTTTCGTTCACGGGCTCGACCGGGCAGGGGCGCCGCGTCGCCACTGCCGTGGCGGGCCGTTTCGGCCGCAGCATTCTCGAACTCGGCGGCAACAACGCGCTGATCGTGATGGACGACGCCAACGTCGACCTGGCCTTGCGGGCGATCCTGTTCGCGGCCGTGGGTACGGCCGGCCAGCGCTGCACCACGCTGCGCCGGCTCCTCGTGCACGACCGGGTGTACGACCAGCTCGTCGAGCGGCTGGTGCGAGCCTATCGCTCGGTGCCGATCGGCGACCCGCTGGCCGAAGGGACGCTGGTCGGGCCGCTCGTGAGCGCGCAGGCCGTGGCCGACTTCGAGCGGGCCGTGGCCCGCGCCCGAGAGGAGGGCGGCACCGTCCTCACCGGCGGCGCCCGTCTCGAACGGGCAGGGTTTTTCGTGGAGCCCACGATCATCGCGGCCCCGCGCGGCCTTCCGGTGGCGCGTGAGGAGACGTTCGCGCCGATCCTGTACGTGTTCCGCGTCTCGGGGATCGACGACGCCATCGCCCTCAACAACGAGGTCGCCCAGGGGCTTTCGTCGGCGATCTTCACGACCTCGGTGTTCTCCGCCGAGCGGTTCCTGTCGGCGGAAGGGTCGGACTGCGGGATCGCCAACGTCAACATCGGCACCTCGGGGGCGGAGATCGGCGGGGCGTTCGGGGGCGAGAAGGAGACCGGAGGCGGGCGCGAGGCGGGCTCGGACGCCTGGAAGGCCTACATGCGTCGCCAGACCTGTACGGTCAACTGGTCGACCCAGCTCCCGCTCGCGCAGGGCGTGCAGTTCGACCTGTAGAGGCGCTGGTGGTTCCTGGTTGATGGCTTTCGGTTGCCGACCCCACCAGCCAGCCTCGGGCAACCAACGACCGTCTCTCAGGCGGATCGCAACTCGGCGGAGATCCGCTCGAGCACGCCGCGAACCCGGCCGCACGTCTCGCAGTCGTTGACGGCGGTGGGACACGGCACGCCGTCCGCCTGCACCTGGCTGCAGCCGGGCTCGCGCACGAACGCCACCAGGCCCCAGATCAGCTCGTCGAGGACCGCCTTCAGCTCGCCCTCCGGCACGTCCCGGAGGCTCGAGATGAGGCTCCACTCCCACGGCGTCAGAGCCACCTTCACGTCGGCGTCGTCCATCGTGCCCTCCCCCGCGCCATCATACCCGCCCGGCCCGGGCGAGCAACGCCAAGGCCCGGTGGCGGATCGCGACCAGGTACTCGTCAAAGGCGCCCGGCACCCGTTCTGATTCCACGGCCGGCGGGAGAGCCACCACCCCGGCCCCGAGCAGCCACCGCTCGGCCGCCGCGTCGAGCTCGGCCTCGACCTCGGCAGCGCCCGCGAGCGGGGTCACCGTCGGGTGCGACACGGCGCCGCTCGCGACCCCCCGTCGGGCACCGTCGCGCAGCGCCGCCGCCGCCGCTCGACGCCCGAACACCCAGCCCTCGAGCAGGCCGGTCCCCATCATCCGCCGCCGGCCCTGCACGCCTCCCGCCGCTTCCCCGCACGCGTACAGCCCCGGCACCGAGGTGCGGCCCCACGCATCGATGGCGACGCCGCCGATGCCGTGATGGCAGCCGACCGACAGCTCGACGGTGCCTCCAGGGGGGGCGAGCGCGCACAGCGGGAAGCTCGAGGGCAGCGCCGCGTACGCCGAGGCCGGAAGCTGCGCGCTGACGGGGCGGCCGGCGAGCCGGGCCCGGCGGATCGCGGCGAGCAGCCCGGCCATCGATCCGTCGTGCTGGAGAGCCTCGCCTCCGGCGCACAGGCGAGCGTCGAGCAGGACCCGGCTCGAAAGGAAGAACCCCGGCGGCCGCACGGTGAGCGGCAGCGCCTGCACGAGCCCGGGCTCGTGCAGGAGGGCGCCCGCCAGCTCGCCCAGCACGAGCCCAGAGCCGCAACACCAGCGCGGGCCGGTGCTCAAGGCAAACGCCCCGCCCGGACCGCCGCAGGCCAGGACCACGGCGTCCGCCTCGAGCGTGCGCAACCCGCTCCGGCCGCGGTCGATGACGACGAGCCCACACACCGCCTCGCCGCGGCGCTGGAGGCCGACGGCCAGCGCGTGCTCCTCGAACCGCACCCCCGCGCGCCGGCAGGACTCCACCGCCGGCGCCATGAGCGCGCCGGAGCGCGCCGGCAGGACCGGCAGGCCGCGGGGCACCTCCTCGCCCGGCAGCAGCACGGGGCCGTCGGCAATCGGGCTCAGCTCCAACAGATCCATGAGCTCGCGGGCGGCGTCGCGCGCCTGTGCCGCGAGGATCTCCGCCAGTCCCGGCCGCGCCAGCCCTTCGGCTCGCCGCTCGAGCTCGCAGGCGAAGAGTCCAGGGCTGTCTCCCTTGACCCACGGCGCGGCCAGCAGGATGTACGGAGCCATGCCGTGCAGGCGGTGGGAGGCGCCATCCCGGCCCGCCTGGCCGGCCGACACCACCGTCACCTCCGCCCCTCCGGCCGCCAGAGACCGGGCGCTGGCCAGCCCAGCGATCCCCGACCCCACGATCACGACACGCACAGCCACCTCCACCGGCAGTGTGCCATGCGCCCGGACGCCGGCGCACGAGGAACTCGGCTCCGCTTACGACTGTTCGACGATCCTGCCGTCCCGCAGCCGGATGCGGCGCCGGGCGTGGGCCGCGATGTCCTCCTCGTGAGTGACGAGGATGATCGTGTTGCCCTCGCGGTTGAGCTGTTCGAACAGCGCCATGATTTCCTCGCCGGTCTTCGAGTCGAGGTTGCCTGTGGGCTCGTCGGCGAGCAGGATCGAGGGGTTGTTGACGAGCGCCCGCGCCACCGCGACGCGCTGCCGCTGGCCGCCCGACAGCTCGTTGGGTTGGTGGTGCATGCGATCCCCCAGCCCGACGCGCTCCAGCATGTCCCGGGCCCGCCGGTGGCGATCGGCACGGGGAACGCCGGCGTAAATGAGCGGGACCTCGACGTTTTCGAGCGCCGAGGTGCGGGCCAGCAGGTTGAACGTCTGGAAGACGAAGCCGATCTCGCGGTTGCGAATGCGCGCCAGCTCGTCGTCGTCGAGCTTCGAGACTTCCTGGCCGTTGAGCAGGTAGGTCCCCGAGGTCGGGGTGTCCAGGCAGCCGATGAGGTTCATGAGCGTCGACTTGCCCGAGCCTGACGGCCCCATGATGCCCAGGAAGTCCCCGCGCGCGACCTCGAGGCTCACGCCGTCGAGGGCGCGGACCTGCGTGTCCCCCATCTCGTAGACCTTGGTGAGGTCACGAATCTCGATCAGCACGTGCACTCCTCCTCGCCGGCGCCGGGCGCCGCGGCCGTTCCCTCACTTCCCCTCGCCTGCCGCTGCGGGCGCCAGGTCGGGGTCCCTGGTCCAGCTGCGGTACTTGAGCCAACCGGCACTCTCGAGCGCCAGGGTGGGCGCTGCCGGAGCCTCGTCGGCGATCCGCACCCCCATCGTTTCGGGCAGGCGGCCGATGGCGGCCTCGTACTGTACCTTGGCGATCCGGTACGCGACCTTGGCGTACAGCTCCGAGGCCTGGGCGGCCGCCAGGTCCTCCTGGATCTTGAGCACCTGGTAGTTGGTGGACATGCCGTTGGCGAACTTCTTCTGCTCGGCGTCGAGGTTGCGCTCGGCGAGCTCGCGTGCCTTGGTCGCGGCAGCGATCGACTTGGCGCCGGCCTCCAGGCCGCGCACCGCCGCCCGCACGTCGGCGATCACCGCCTGGCGCTGCAAAGCCAGGCTCTCGCGCGCCGACCGCAGCTCGTACCGGCGCTGCGCCAGCCGGGCGCGGGCATCGTGGTTGCCGAGCGTGTAGGTGAACTGGAAGCCGGCCGACCACTGCTTGTAGTCGAGATCCGTGATCCGGCGGAGGGCGTCGTCCCACCCGCCCTTGTTGACGGCGATGACGTTGCCCGCGCCGTCCCGCACCGTCTCGGTGCCGCCCACCCCGGCATAGCCGTAATTGACGTTGATGCCGAACGCCGGCAGCGTGGCGTTGCGGGCGCTCAGGAGCGCAACTTCCCGAACCTCGGTCTCGAGCTGCTTCTGCTGCAGCTCCACCCGCCGGCGCAGCGCCTCGTCGAGCGCCGCTTCGAGCGACACCGGCTCGGGCTGCTGTTCCAGCCGGTCAGTGGGGACGATCCGGCTCCGCCAGTCCTCGGTGTTCTCGAACCCCATGAGCTGCTTGAGCAGGTCAGCCGCGTCCTCGACCTGGTTTTCCGCCACGATGATTTCCTGCTCGCGCGCCGCCACCGTCGCCTCCGACTGCACGATGTCGATCGGCGCGGCGGTGCCGATGCGAACCCGGGTGCGGGTCTGGTCGAGCAGGTCCTGGGCGAGCTTGAGCGACTGCCGCTTCACCGCCAGGTTGTCGATCCGGTACACCAGGTTCCAGTACGCCGACTCGACCTGCTGCAGCGTCGCGATGACGATCTGCTCGAACGCCAGGCGCGAGAGGTCGCGGTTGCGGCGCGCCACCTCGATCCCGGCCCGGTTGACGTCGGTGCCGAAGCCGCGCAGCAGCGGCTGCTTGAGGCCGAGCGTGAACCCCGAGCTGTAGGACGGGTTCAGGAAGTAAAAGCTCGAGTTCGTCGCCGTTCGCGAGTTGGTCCACCCCACCGTCAGCTCGGTGCCGGTCGCGAAGAGCTTGCCGAGCGACAGGTCGAGGCTGCGCCGCCGGCTGGTCGCGACGGCCGCCCCCACGAGCTGGTTGGTGGCCGGGTTGGAGCTTTCCGAGGCCGAGCCCTGGAGGTTCAGGTAGGGGTCGAACAGCCCCCGGCTGCCGTCGAGAGCCGCCGTGCTGCCGGCCAGGCCGAGCCTCGAGACCTCGAGGTTGATGTTGTGCTCGAGCGCGAGCCCCACCGCGTCGCGCATCGAGAGCTTCATTTCCGGCGCCCCCATGCGGGCCCCGCGCGTCTGCTGCCCGGGAGTCGTTGCGACCTCCACCGGCTCCTCGCCCAGGACCACCGCTGCTCCAGCCACCGCCACCGCCGCCACCCACGCCACGCTCTTGCTGTGCCTCACACGCACCTCCGTACTCGTCGCCTCGTACGTTTCCGGCGGGTATCGGGTTTCACGGCCCTCCGTGTCGCCCCCGCCTTTCCCCGTTAACGCCCCAACCCCTCTCCGGGTTCCCGCCGCCTCGCCGCGGTCGCCAGTCCGGCCGCCGCCACCAGGGCCCTGGCCGGCGCGCTCGCCGGACGCGCCATGATACTCACCGCCGGCCCCTCCTCGACCACCCGCCCGGCATCCATGACGAGCATCCGGCCGGCCACGTCGCGCACCAGCCGCAAGTCGTGGGCGATGAGCAGCAGCGCCAGGCCCAGGCGGTCCCGCAACGCCAGCAGCTCGCTCACGATCCGCCGCCGCAGCGGCGCGTCGAGCGCCGAGACCGGCTCGTCCAGCAGCAGCCCCCGCGGCTCGCAGGCCAGAGCCCGCGCCAGCAGCACCCGCTGCGCCTCGCCTCCTGACAGCTCGTGTGGCAGCCGTGAAAGCAGCTCGTCCGTTGGCGCGAGGCCCACCAGTTCGAGCAGCTCCCGGACGCGGTCGCGCCGGCCCCCTCGCGGCGACAGGCGGTGCACCAGCAGCGGCTCGGCCACGGCCGGGCCCACCGGCAGGATCGGATCGAGCGCCGCGCGCGGCTCCTGGAGCACGAGCTGCACGGTGCGACGCAGCCGTCGCAGCTGGCGCGGCCCGGCGCGGCCGAGCGAGGCGCCGTCGATCCTCACGTCGCCCGCGTCCGGCCGCTCGAGACCCGCCAGCAGGCGGGCCAGCGTGCTCTTCCCGGAGCCCGAGCGGCCCACCACGGCCACCACCTCGCCGGCCGCGAGGGCAACGGAGACTTCGTGGACCGCCATCAGCGGCGCGTTCCGTCCGCCCCGACCCGGGTAGCCCTTGCACAGGCCTTCGGCTTGCAGGAGAGCCGGCTCATCCATAGGGCGGCTCCGCCTCGTCGTGCCACAAGAAGCACCGGACGCTCCCCCCCTCCGGGCCGGCTGCCAGCGCCGGGCGGGCCTGCCGGCAGCGCGGCATCGCCCGCGGACACGCTGCGAGGAACCGGCAGCGCGACCGTTCCGGCTCGCGCGGCGCCGAAGCCGACCCGTTCCCTGCCACGAGCGCCTGCGTGCACGGGTGGGCCGGGCCCTGCATGAGACGGGCACTCGCTCCGATTTCCACCGTCTCGCCAGCGTGCAGCACCGCCATCCGCTCCGCCGCGGCGGCCGCCAGCTCGAGGTCGTGTGTGACGAGCAGCACCCCGAGCCCCCGGTCGCGCCGCAGCCGCGCCAGCAGCTGCAGCAGCTCCACTTGCGAGACCGCGTCGAGCGCCGAGGTCGGCTCGTCGGCCACGAGCAGGCGCGGCTCGGCAGCGAGCGCCGCCGCCACGGCGGCCCGCTGGCGTTGTCCGCCGGAGAGCTGGTGTGGAAAGGCTTCGGCCATCGCCTCCGCATCCTCGAGGCCGACCTCGGCCAGCAGGCGAATCGCCAGTCCCTTGCGCTGGCGAGCCCCGGCGGCGAGATGGTGCCGCGCCGCCGCCTCGCTCACCGCGCGCCACAAGCGCTGCACCGGGTTGAAGTTGGCCGCGGGCTCCTGCTGCACGAGGGAGGCGACCCGCCCGCGCAGCGCCCGCAGCTGCTCCTCGCCGGCCGTTCGCACCTCCACCCCGGCCAGGCGGACCCGCCCGCCGGCGATCCTCCCGCCTTCCGGCACGAGGCCGAGTGCGGCGAGACACGTCAATGACTTGCCGCTTCCGGAGGCACCCACCAGCGCGAGCGAGGCGCCCTCCTCGATCTCGACCGAAACGCCGTCGACCACCCGCTTCCACCCCCCCCGGCCGGTCGGGAACGCCACGGCGAGATCCTCGATCTCCAGAAGCTTTGGCACGCCGCTCATTGTACTTGGCCCGCCGCCAGCGGCGGCAGCCGTCTTTTCACTGCCGTCCGATCCCGCTAGCATGGCGACGCTGGAGGACGCCGTGCCGCTGCCCGCCGAGGAGCTCGTTGCCCGCGCCCGCGCCGTGCGGGCGATCGTCCTGGATGTCGACGGTGTGCTCACCGACGCGACCCTCGTCTACGGGCCGCGCGGCGAGGCGCTCAAGCGCTTTTCGGCCCGCGACGGGTTCGCCATCAAGACCGCCATGTCGGAGGGGCTGCCGGTGGCCGTCCTCTCCGGACGCCTGGCCCCGCCGGTGCGCGCCCGCGTGGCCGACCTCGCGATCCCCGCCGCGCATGTCATCCAGGGCAGCCGGGACAAGCGCGCCGACATCGCGGCGCTGGCCGGTCGGCTCGGGCTCGACCTGGGGGCGCTGGCGTATATGGGCGACGACCTTCCGGACCTGCCGGCGCTGGGAGTGGTCGGGCTCGCCGCCTGTCCGGGCGACGCCGCGGCCGAGGTGCGGCAGCGGTGCCATTTCGTGAGCGCGTCGCCGGGTGGACGAGGAGCGGTGCGAGAGCTGGTCGAGCTGCTACTGAGCGCGTGCGGGCGGTGGGAACAGCTCGTCGCCACCTGGGCGGCGAGCGGTCCACCGCCCGGCTTTTTCAGCACCGGCCGCCGAGGCCGCTCCGACGACCGGCACTGACCGGCTTCAGCCCTCGCAAATGCCGCGCAACGCGGGCGTAGCTCTCCCCCGCATCCCCTGCTATAGTTCGTCCTCGCAAAGGAGGCATGCATGCCGATTACCAAGCTTGACCAGATGATCGAGCACCTGAAGAGCCGGCCCGCCAAGCGCGTGGTCGCGGCGTACGCCAACGACTCGCACACCATCGGCGCCCTGGCCGGGGCGATGGACGCCGGCATCGTCGAGGCGACGCTCGTCGGCGACCAGGACGTCATCGCGCGCGTCTGCCAGCAGGAAAGCATCGACGTTTCCCGCTTCACGATCGTGCACGAGCCGAACGAGATGGCAGCCGTTTACAAGGCCGTCGAGCTGATCAACACCGGGGCCGGCCAGATCATCATGAAGGGCCTGTGCTCCACCGACAAGTACATGAAGGGTCTGCTCGACAAGGAAAAGGGCCTCATGGACCCCGGGGCGATCCTGTCGCACGTCACGGTGATCGAGAACCCGCGGTACCACAAGCTCATCATTTGCGGCGACGTGGCCGTGCTCCCCGCCCCCGAGCTGAAGGAGAAGATCGCCATCGTCAACTATATGATCGCGGTCGCGAAGGCGCTCGGCATCGAGACCCCCAAGGTCGCCATCATCGCTGCGACCGAGCAGGTGTCGTTCAAGATGCAGGCCTGTGTCGACGCCGCCATCATTTCCAAGATGGCCGAGCGCGGCCAGATCAAGGGCGCACTCGTGGACGGCCCCCAGGCCGTGGACGTGGCGGTGGATCGCGAGTCGGCCGAGACCAAGGGGGTCAAGAACCCGGTGGCCGGAGACGCCGACTGCCTGCTCTTCCCCGACATCGAGGCCGGCAACGTCTTTTACAAGACCAACACCAAGCTCGCCGGCTGCGAGCTGGCGGCGATGGTGGTGGGCGCCCGCTGCCCCGCCATCCTCTCCTCCCGCGGCGACTCCACCAAGACCAAGCTCTACTCGATCGCCCTCGCCGCCCTGACCGCGAAGTAGCAGCTCCTCGCCAACCGGAACGTCGCCACCCGCCCCCGCGGCGGGTGGCGCTGTCCCTGGCACTGTAGACTCCCGGCGGAGGTGCAGCTGTCATGCAACCCATCCGCAAGCTCGACGACCTCGTGAGCCACGTCCGGACGCTCGGCCGCCGCTTCCGCGTTGCGGTGGCGTGCGGCCAGGACCCCAACACCGTCGGCGCCGTCGCCCGCGCCGTCGAGCTGGGGTTCGCCGCGGTCGTGCTGCTGGGTGACGCCACCCGCATTGCCGCCACCTGCGCCGCCGAAGGCGTCGCCGCCGGCCGTTTCGAGATCGTGGACATCCCGGACGAAAAGGCCGCGACGCGGGAAGCCGTGCGCCTCGTGCGCGGCGGCGAGGCCGACGTGCTCATGAAGGGCCTGGTCGGCACCGACGCTTTCCTCCGAGCCGTGATGGACCGCGAGCGCGGCTTGCTCGCGCCCGGCGCGGTCATGTCTTACGTCTGCGCCATCGAGGTCCCGCGCTACCCCCGGCTGCTCTTCGTCACCGACCCGGCCGTGCTGCCGTTCCCGGACACCGCACAGAAGCTCGCGATGGTGCGCTACGCCGTCGCCATGGCTCACCGCTTCGGGATCGACTGCCCCAGGGTGGCACTCGTGTCGGCGGTCGAGAAGCCCTCCGAGCACTTCCCGAGCCACGCCGACTACGCTGTCGTCTGCAAGGCGGCCGAGCGCGGCCAGCTCGGGGCCTGCACCGTCGACGGCCCGCTCGACGTCTTCCTCGCCTGCGACCCGGCGTCGGTCGAGATCAAGGGCGTTCCCACCCCGATCGGCGGCCAGGCCGACGTGCTGGTTTTCCCCACCATCGAGGCGTGCAACGCGTTTTACAAGGGGCTCATGCTGTTCGCTGGCGGCGAGCTGGGCGGGATCATCCAGGGCACGACCCGCCCGGTCGTCGTGATGTCGCGCAGCGAGAGCGCTCGCTCGAAGCTGTACTGCATCGCCCTGGCGTGCTTGATGGCCTGAAGGTCGGCGCCCGGCCGACAGCCAGGAGGGTGCGGCCGGAAACACCGGTAGATACACACGCCGCAGAAGAAGGGTCGCTGGGCAGGAGCCCGGAGCTGGTCCTGGGCGTGGCCCGCGCCAGTCATGGGGAATTCGGGAGCCGGGCCGGTGTTGCAGGAGGTGTGCGGTGAGATCCGGTCGCAACACGGAACGCCGCACATCGACGAAGGAGAGACCGACATGGCGCACCAGCTACCTCCCCTGCCCTACGGATACGACGCCCTGGAGCCCTACATCGACGAGGCCACGATGCGCCTCCACCACGGCAAGCATCACCAGGCGTACATCGACAACCTCAACAAGGCTGTCGCAGGCACCTCGCTCGAGAACGCCCCGGTCGAGCGCCTGCTCGCCGACCTCGCCGGGGTCCCCGATGGGATCCGCACGATCGTGCGTAACCACGGCGGCGGCCACGCCAACCACGCTTTGTTCTGGCAGATCATGGCCCCCAACGCGGGGGGGCCGCCCACCGGCCCGGTCGCCGAGGCCATCGCCGGCACGTTCGGCAGCTTCGAGACGTTCAAGGAAAAGCTCACCGCGGCCGCCATGGGCCAGTTCGGCTCCGGCTGGGGCTGGCTCGTGGTCGGCAAGGACGGGGCGCTGGCCGTGACCAACACGCCCAACCAGGACACCCCGCTGTCGGTTGGCGCGACGCCGATCCTCGGCGTCGACGTCTGGGAGCACGCCTACTACCTTCGCTACCAGAACCGCCGCGCCGAGTACCTGCAGGCGTGGTGGAACGTCGTCAACTGGTCGAAGGTCAACGAGCTGCTGCGCGCCGCCCGCGGCTAGCAGGGCTCCGTCACCGTGACTGGAAGGCTGAGCGTTAGGAGCGTGATAGGGAGGGGGCTGGACAAGCCGGTCTGGACATGATAGAGATGGAGCATGAAGCCGGGAAGGCTGACAGCGGCGGATAGGGATGTGCTGGGGCAGGTGGTGGTGCGTCCGTGCGCGCGGGAGGAGTGGGCACGGTTTGTCGCCGCGATGCGGGTGCA
>Ga0209506_1000345_pt1 | contig 64737 bp, 65 predicted proteins | sample AD_JPNHG2_MetaG_FD_184409 | JGI IMG/M metagenome (GOLD analysis project Ga0209506, IMG submission 184409) | Active sludge microbial communities of municipal wastewater-treating anaerobic digesters from Japan - AD_JPNHG2_MetaG (SPAdes) (version 2) | ecosystem: Engineered > Bioreactor > Anaerobic...
GGGGTCATTACATCATCGGGGAGAAACTTCGGGACGACCAGGAGGTCCATAAAAAGGTCCTGGCCAAGCGGGGAAGATACCTCAAGATCAGGGAGAACCTTCAGATCAAGGAAGTAGTCGTCGGCAGCGGGGAGCGCCGCCGCCGTTTCATCCTGGTTCACAATCCCGATGAGGCCAGGAGGGACAAAGCTACCCGGGAGAAAATCCTTGCCAGGATAGAGACATCCCTTGCCGAGTTGGGGGATCAGAGGGGCAGGATCCACAAGAAGAATGTATGTGAGTTGTTGGCCCACCGGACGATGGGACGATACCTCCGGCAGCTCAAGGACGGCAGTATCAAGATCGACAGGGGCAAGATCAAACAGGAGGCCCATCTGGACGGCAAGTACATCCTCTCCACCAGCGATGACACTTTGAGTCCCGAGGATGTTGCACTGGGTTACAAGCAGCTCCTCGAAGTGGAGAGGGCCTTCCGGACCCTGAAAACCACGCTGGATCTGCGGCCGGTTTACCATCGGAAGGATCAGCGGATCGAGGCGCATGTGTTTCTGTGCTTCCTGGCTCTGCTGCTGGTGAGGATCGCGGAGCGGGGAACGGGTCTTACCTGGGAGCGTATTCGCACGGTGATGGAGCGTCTTCATCGGATCGAATTTTTTTCAAAAGACGGGCGTGTTCTCCAGACCACAGAGCCGACGCCGGAACAGCTGAACATCTTCATATCACTCAATATTCATCCGCCCAAGCGGATTCAGGGCATCCAATGCACCCCCGAAATCCATAGGCACACGACCAAAAAACAAGCATGACGTAAATGTATGCAATAACTCAGCAATCACCAAATCGTTTACCTAGCACTGTCGAACCCGGGGATAACGTCCCGCGTCTTTGCAAAGTGCTGCGTCAGGCGGAGGCGGCTGGCGGGGACCTTGTTCATCTCAGGCCCCGGGGCGGCCCGCCTCAAAGCCCCCGGCATCCTGCATCACGTCATCACCCGCTGTATAGAGCAACGCGCTATCTTCATTCGCATCATTTGATTGGAATAGAGCCACTTGGTCATCGGGTTGCGAGGATGGCGACAACAACGTTATGGTATCAAAAGGACGCTTGCTCCTCAGGGATCAATCAGCGATGAACGTCCCTACGGCCGTTCCTCCGGTCTTCGAAAATCAACCAACCTGCCGAGAGCCAGAATAGACGGAAACAACATCGTGAAGCCACCAATCAACCCTATCCCGCCCAGTCCCGAAGAAGAGTATTCAACGAACCTGGTACAATGCATCACTATGGGAATAAAAGCAACGGACGTATAAATCGAACCGATGGGTCTGGCGACCATCTTCCGTTCCATGAGTTTATAGACAAACAAGAGTATCGTGTACACCACAATATAACCGAGATAGTTTTCGTAGGGAATGTTGTAATATGCCGAAGGACGTTTCCATTCCCACAGATGATACACATTCACCTGCGTCGGATCTGCCATCATGTCTATACCGGCGACAATGATGCTTGCAACAAATGAAACAAACAATGACCTATTCCACGAGCCCGTTGCCGAAGAGACCGGCGCACCGTCAACCAGAAGATTTGAAATGAAATAAGACATGAAGAAGTAATAGGCAAAATGCTGCGGGCCGAGCATGAGGGGAGTTCCCCAAATCGACAAACCTGGAAACGTTCCCGAGTAGGTGTATGTTCCTCCGAAAAATCCAAAGTGCCCCGCCAGAAATTCGAGTATCCAGGCCATCGCCATCATTGCCACTGAGCCGATCATGGCAACTTTCCGGCCGCTGAAATACCAGAAACAGGCGAATGCCGACAGGAATGCAGAGGATATTTTTACAATGGGCCATGATGGTACCCTCGGAAACGCCAACCCCAGAAAAGGAAACACATTCTCGCTTAAGATCACGTAGATAAAAAGGGAAATTGAAACCCATGCAACAGAGATTACGATCGTGCGCTCCAACGTTTTGTCCATTTCGTAACCTTTAAGCGTCATCGAAATCACATTCTTTCATAAATGAACCGGGGCAACAGCCTTATCAGCCATGCAACCAGCACCCACCGTCGCGTAATATAGCAACTCGGTTTTTTTCGCTTGATGGCACGGTATATCTGCTCGGCGGCCGTGACCGGCTCGGCGGCCCAAAAGATGCCCTCTCCCTTCGCCATTGCGGTCTTGACATAACGCATTTGAAAAATAAGGCGTGCTGGAGAGGCTTGTCTGAATACCGGTTAAATTGGCCTTACTGACGTCTGTAAAGAACAAAAGGTATGTAGATTTCTCAATAGAACAGATGTTGCCAAATACCTTCAACGGGGTTATCCGCACCAAACCCCACATCTTGTGGCAAAAATTTCTTGACATACTAGACGGCGTTTCTTACACTGCGCTCCACAAAAAGGAAGTTCTCATCAATCAATCATTGCTCACATCCCATCTCCTTTTGACCAATCGGCCAGGAAGCCACCGGGGATGCATCAACTTACGCTGACCGCTTCCAATCGCTTTGAATAAATTTCAAAAGTTGTCTGGCTTCCTCTGAGTGCAGAACAATCTGATCAAAATCAGGCGGACATAAAAGTTTCTGCATCATGAGCCCGTCACCGTCAAACCAGCGGGGCAGCGCCCCGCCAAAGAAATAAGCCCTGTCGTGCAGGATGTCCACTGCCTGTCCGACCCACGGCTCGGTGAGGTTCAACCAGACTTGAAAGACGACGGCATTTCTTGCCAGCGCCTGGTTTTCGAGATTGGAAATGCAGTCGGCAAAATCATTCCCGGCTTCATGGATTGCAATGCGCGCCACCTGGGAAAAATCGAAGATGGATGATTCTGCGCGTGTTGCTCTGTCCGCCGGAAACCCTGAATCAGAGCGGGTGATGTCACGGGCATCGTCGAGGCGTCCGTAAATATTTCGCAGAATCTGATCGTAGACCGGCGGCAGAAAGATCCGATGGGGTTTGGGTCTGCAGCAACGGAACGCCAGCATGGTGGCGACCCGGCCTGAGGCGCTTTTCTCCCGTGAATAGGCCTGGGCAGGCATCAGAGCCACTTCCAGCGCCGTTTCCACATATTGCAGATCGATAACGGATTTTTGTAAATGGGTATGGTTGCAGACAGGTTCACCATAGAGTTCTTCAATAAAAGTCTTACCCGGGATGAATTCGTTGTGTAAGAATTCAGCCAGACGATTGTTGACTCCCAAATTACGATAATCCTTCAAAACCAGCCCTGCACCCCATTCGTAAAGGAATTTGAACGGTGCGGAGTAAAAAAGATGTGTCGCACCGATGACCTTGCCGGAATCGGTTCGGGCGATGATGGAGATGTAGCTTTCATCGCGGTTGGCGGCAATGATGGCCTCCGGATCATAGAAAAGCCTGATGGGGTAACCGTCGCCGTAAACTTTGCGAAACAGGCTGACCAGGCCTTCGGCGTCTTCCTGCCGGAATTCACCCACCTGAAAAGGTTCCTGCGGCTTATCTTTTTCATCGTCTTTATTCATGAATACGTTCTCTCTTTTCTGAATAATAAAGCGTTATCACCAGAGACAGGCTCAGCAGCGTAAAGCCCGCCGCCGTATAAAACAATTTGCCAAAATCAGCGCCCAGCGTGATCAGCATGCCGCCGAGATAAGGGGTCAGGAAATACCCCGCGTCCATGGTAAACAGGGTCATATTGGTGTTGAGACCGCGCAGGGCAGGCTTGGAGGCCGAAAAGATCAGCGCGTTCAGAATGGGAAGGGCAACCCCCATCGCTCCTCCGTAAACCAGCGCCAGGAGATAATAAACCGAAAGCGTCCTGACACCAGGCAGCGCGATCAGGCACAGCATCAGAAGGACCAGGACAATAGTGATCAGCCGCAGTTTACTTACTTTGTCGAACAGGGCAGCGCCGAAGAGGCGCACGCCAATCATCGTTACCATGGAGACGGTAAAAAAGGCGCCCACATTGCCGATGCCCGTTTGCAGGGCAAGGTTTTTCATGAAATAGAAAAACGTGGCATGGGCAAGATAGATGAAAAGCATGGCTGCAAGGAGAATGACCACAGCCTGCTGCCTGAAATTATCCCGGATCTCCGAAAGCTTCGGCCGGCGCATCAGGACGGCGTCCATGTTGCCAAGGGCCCGGCTGATGCGGCTCTTCAATACAAGCATCAGCAAAATAGCCGCCACGGAAAAGATGGAAACTCCGGCGTAGATATCGGCCGCATTGCGAACATACGGCAGCAGGGCCTCGGTGAAGGGCGGGATCAGCGCGTAAGGGATCATGGTGGCAACAGCCAGTGTGCTGAAGCCCTGACCGCTTTTTTCCGGGGGGATAAAATTCACCATCAGGGAAATAACGGCGGAGGTGAGCAGGACAAAGACCCCGCCGTGGATAATGCGCAGGATGATCATGGCCGTCACGGTTTCCACCCAGAGGTATGAGCAGGAAACGATGATCAGAAGCACCAGGGAGGCCATGGCGACGGCATAAGCATTGCGTACATGCAGCCAGGGCAGCACCAGCAGGCGAAGCCCGAAGGCGGCCATGGGTTCCAGGCCGACCAGAAAGCCGCGCCAAACCACGGGAATTTCAATGACGCCCAGATAATAATAGAAGCTGTAAAAGACGCTGACGTTGCAAAACGCCGTTACAATGATCAGGCACAGCGCCAGAAATTCAAAGTTCAACAGGCTTTTCTTTCCCGCTTCGACGGTCATTTCTCGATCCTATGATTTCAGCGTTTTTTTCAGCGCCGCGATGAAGGCCTCCATCGCCTCCATCTTCGACAAGGTAACACGGATGTGATTCGGATAGCGAAAGCCCGTCATGGGACGGATCATCACTCATTCATGCATGAGTTTCCGGTAGGCCAGCGTGTCGCTTCCCGGCAGTTCAATATTTCCCCGTGACAATACCCTCTGTCTGTCCGCAAAGGATTATCCTTAATAACACAATGGCGGGAAGACGCAAGCGGGTCGCGTTATTTTCATGAGGTGAACCGCCCCGACTTTTTCAGAGGCTTTGTTAGTTGAGTCCGACCACGATGGCCGGGGTTTTCTGACTCTGATAGTAGATCTCCTCGAACTCGACTGGAGGGATATTGCCGATCGGTTCGAGCAACCGCCGGTTGTTGAACCAATCCACCCAGTCAAGGGTCTCGAACTCGACGTGTTCACAGTTACGCCAAGGCCCAAGGCGATAGATAACCTCGGCTTTATACAATCCAATCACTGATTCGGCAAGGGCATTGTCATAGGAATCTCCAACACTACCCACCGAAGGTTCGATACCGGCCTCTGCAAGGCGTTCGGTGTAACGGATCGAAACGTACTGAACGCCCCGGTCACTGTGATGGATCAAGTTCTCGGTATGGCGACGGGAATACAGAGCCTGTTCCAAGGCATCCAAGGCCAGATCGCTACGCAACGAACGTGATACCCGCCAGCCTACAATCTTGCGCGAAAAAACATCGATGATGAAAGCCACGTATACAAAGCCAACCCAGGTCGCCACATATGTCAGGTCTGCTACCCATAAACGGTTTGGCCCGTCGGCGGTAAATTTACGTTGAACCAGATCCGCCGGTTTTAAAGATGCCTTATCAGGAATCGTTGTACGTGGTTTGCGGCCACGGACGACCCCCTGTAGCCCCATCTCACGCATCAGGCGCTCAACTGTGCAACGGGCAGCATCGATACCTTCACGATGAAGCTGACGCCAAACCTTGCGAGCGCCGTACACTCGACGATTGGCCTCCCAAACCCGCCTGATCTCCCGGCGCAGAACAGCATCACGACGGGCTCGCTCAGATAAACGCGACGGGTCGGCCAAGAACGCCTTCTGTTTATAGTATGTTGACGGGGCAATCGGCAATACCCTGCAGATCGGCTCGACCCCGTGACTCACTTGATGCTCATCGATAAACGATACCATTACTTCCGTCGACGGTCGAGCTCCGCCTGGGCAAAAAAAGCCGACGCCTTGCGGAGTATCTCGTTTACCCGACGAAGTTCACGGTTCTCCCTCTCCATCTCCTTGAACCGCGCTCGCTCATCGCTCGTCAAGCCGCCTCGCCGGCCACTGTCGATCTCGCTCCGCCGAACCCACCGCCGTAAGGTCTCAGCACTACAGCCCATCTTGGACGAAATCGATACTATTGCCGACCACTGGGAATCGTACTCAGATAAATGATCGAATACCATCCGAACCGCTCGCTCTTTTACTTCCGGGGAATATCTGTTTCGCTGTCTCATGACTCCATCCTCTCACAAAATGAAGTCTCCGACAATCCCGGGGCGGTTCAGTTCAGTTCGGACTCACCGCCACCACGCACCGATAAGATTGCACCGGCTGGTGACGGCCCTGGGGTACAATGAAACAAGGGGGAGCCCTTGGGGGCGGAAGGGAGCGGGACCGGCAAGCCCAATGGGGTGATGCGAAGCATGACCTCATCGGGCGACGACGGACCGTCGGGGCAGGTGGGATGAGGCTGGCGGGACGCCTGCCGCGAGTCACAGGGCATGGCTGCGCAGCCGGTCATGTCTTGTGCGTGGCAATGCAGGCGGCATGACAGCCGGAAAAGGGCTTGGGTGGCCGGGGAAAACGTCCTTTCTCATTGACATATTACCGGCCTTGAATCATAATAACCCTACATTTGAACATCGAGGTAATGTCATGCAAAATGCCGCCACACTCCAGGGAGAGAAATTTATCGAGATCATCAAGAACATCGAACGCCTGACCTATTCCCAGCAGAAGTTCATTCAGGATATGCTGTCGCAACGCACAAAGGTCCATAAAACATCGGGAAAGAAGATCCTCCGGAAAAGTTTTGGATTGTGGGCCGATAGAAGCGATATTACCGACAGCCAGGAGTATGTGAATGCCCTTCGAAAAGGATGGCAGGCAAGAGTTGAAAGGATCAAGGACTGATGCCCGCCTCTCTTCTTCTTGACAGCGATATTCTGATCGATCACCTGAGAAAGGAACAAAAAGCTCTTGATTATCTGCAACAGGAAATCGATGCCGGTTCCCTGCTTTTCATTTCGGTCATCAGCCGCACGGAAATATTCTCAGGGGCAAGAAAAGGTGAAGAAGAAACTATCCAGGGCCTCTTTGAATTATTGACGCCGGTTGATGTGGACGTAGCCATCGCCGACCGGGCGGGAGAATATCTGAAAAAATACTCCAAAAGCCATTCAGTTACTATCGGCGATGCAATTATTGCCGCCACGGCGAGAGAGATGGTAGGCGCCCTCGTCACCCGCAATCTGAAGCACTACCCGATGAAAGATCTCAAGATTATAAAGCCTTATTAGACCTGAACGACAGGACCTGAAGTAACTTTCCTATTCCCCATCCTCCAGAAGCAATTCCACGGCATAGAAAAAGCCCTGGGCCTCCAACCGGCCCGGGAATGAACCGGATAGAAACCCAGGGCGCGACAGGACGGGGGCAGAGGAATGCCCCGATGCGGTACCTTCCTACCACGAATCAAGGGCTATGCTACTCGTTCCTGTTGTTTTACCCATCCCTTCACGTCCTTCAGGAAATCCTTCCTGAAATTCTCCGGTTCCAGGATGAAGATATTCGGGATCCAGGACTTGATAATATTGTGGATCGCCTCGTAGTGGCCGACCCGGAAGGTGACAATCAGCGACCCGTCCGGGCGTTCTTCCCGAATCTCCTGGGTAGGGGTCATCCGGCGGCGTTTGAAGTAGTGGCTGACCCGGGCATCGATAAGTACCTTGACTTCCAAATTCATATCCCTGGCAAACCAGATGTTGGCACTCTTTTGAAGGACGGCATCGAGGTCTTTGGGAATGTCCCGGCAGCGTGTCTTCAATAATCGGAAATCACAGATCCTGTCGAGGGCGTAGCGCTTGAGGATGCCGGTGGCCGGCTCGTTGCCGATGAGATACCAGAAGCCGCTGAAATAGGCGATGCGGTAGGGCTCCATCTGGACGGGATGAGGACCCTTGTCCGCCGCATATTGAAAGGTCACCTGTTTCTTTTCCCGGACTGCCCGGACGATCTTGTTCAGGAGGGCACTGTCCAGGGGGACGGCATCGTCAATCTTCACAAAGACCGGCATGGAAGTGACGCAGTCGTAAAGGCGGTCCAAAACGCCGTCCGCAGCCTTCTGGAAAGGTTGTCCCAACTGCCCCACAACGTTTTTCAGGGCCACGACGAGAGCCAGTTCCGTATCGTCAAAGATCTCCAGATTCTTCACCAGGTCCTTGCTCATTGAATGGACCCCCTTCTGAACTTCATGCAGGGGGAATCCGGATTCCTTCAGGAGCAGGAGATCACGCTGGATGGTCCGGGGTGTCGTCCGGAAGTGCTGACTGAGCCAGGTGCTGGATACCTGTCCCTCTTCCATGAAGATCCGGAGCATCCGGCCCAGGCGAACCAGCTTCGTCTGCGCGCTGCGATCACGGGTCATGTCCGTTGCCTCCTCTCCTGCTTCCGGGGGGGATTGCACCTCATGAAAATAACGCGACCCGCTTGCGTCTTCCCGCCATTGTGTTATCAAGGATAATCCTTTGCGGACAGACAGAGGGTATTGTCACGGGGAAATATTGTTCATTTTATATGCGGTCCGAGCCCCGGGTATCATCGAGATAATCGCTCAAGACAATAATCTTGATTTCCTTGATTCCTGAGAGCTTCTTATCATTGGTTAAAAAGGCCTCCGCTTCGGCGTCGAGTGCGGCGGCAATCTGAACGGCGTCCATGGTTTTGAGATGGGGATATCTCCCCCGAAGAACGCCCGCGCCTTCGCCGATGTTATCCGTTATCGGGAGCAGGGTCAGGTTTTGCCCGTTCTTTAGATAAGTCTTGAACTTTTCTGCCAGTTCCTCGTTGCCCGTTTCCATTGGTTTCGGCAAGACTTCAGCAAGGGTTAGAACAGACGTAAATGCCTGAATACGATTTTTGTCCATTAATTCGACAACTTGCTTGACCAGAGGTCCGAATTGGTCATGAGCTTCAATGAAATAGATGACAGGAGCCGTATCCAGGAAGATCGTTTCGATTGTCCCGATCGCTTCGGATAGAGTCATATTCGATCTTCTCTCACCCGATTCACATAATCCTGAGAATCCTCACCACGCCAGATACCTTTGCCCATGCCATAAAGATCGTTCCAATTCAGAGTTATCGCCGATTTTGTCTGAGCTGTGCGAACCCGCCTGGCAATTCGCTCAATCAAATGAATCTGCTCGGATACAGGCAAACTCATGATTTGACTTTCTATCTTCTCTAAATTACCTGTGGACCTCATAAAGTCCTCCTCATCCAAACAGCTACAATTGTTTTCCCTGTCGGCAATTTTGGCCCCAGTAAGCCATAAAGTCAAGCAATTTCATGAAATAGCGGCCTTTCTTCCCAACAGGGGCAATCCTTTTCAGATACGGGAAAGGGGTCATATACCCTTCTCCTGCTTCCTCACCCAACACCTGGTAAAAATTGTACCTCATGAAAATAATGCGACCTGCGTATGTCGTCGAGGCATTGAGTTATCAGAGACAACCTCCTATAGTCAATGCCAAAGGGGAGAAAGGAGGAAGAGAAAATGAATGCGACGATGAAAGTTCATCTGGAGACAATAAAATTCGGTGAGAACCAGGTCCACAATCACGTGGTCGTGATTCCCCTATTATCAGAAAACGGCGCCGGTCCGGATTACCTGACCCTGAAGGAAGCCATGGAGGGTCACTTGATTACGATTACGGAACTGACCGAGGGCGGCAGCGTCCCCGAGTTGAAGGTCAAGAACACCGGAACCAGGCCGGTGCTCCTGCTGGATGGGGAGGAGGTATCCGGGGCCAAACAGAACCGGGTTCTCAACACCACGATCCTGGTGAAAGAATGCTCCGAAACCGTCATCCCCGTGAGTTGCACCGAGCAGGGGCGCTGGTCCTACCGGTCCGCTCATTTCCAGGAATCGGGGCACATGATGTCCGCCCATCTCCGGAGAGTCAAGAACGAGTCGGTGGCCTACTGCCTCAGGAGTTCTCAGCGGTACGATTCCGATCAGGGGGCTGTCTGGGAAGGCATCCGCAATCAGTCCGAAGCGGCCGACATTGAATCTCCCACCGGTGCCATGCGGGACATCCATGAGGCGAAGAAAGAGGATCTGGATGCCTATCTGGAGCACTTTACCCTTGTTCCGGGCCAGAAAGGCATCCTCGTTCTGGTCGGTGGTAGGGTGGCAGGCATGGACATGCTGTCCCGGAGCGAGGCCTTCCGGGTCATCTACCCGAAGCTGATCAAGAGTTACATCATGGACGCCATCCTGGAAAAACAGGGAAAGGCAAAAGCAAACCCGTTGGAAACGGCGCAGGCATTCATGGCCGATATTCTTGAGTGTCAGGAGCAGAAATACGATTCCGTCGGCTATGGTACAGACTACCGCTATGAGGGCGGGAAAATCGTCGGCTCCGCCCTGATCCATGAAGACACGGTCATCCACATGGCTTTCTTCAGGATCACCCAGGCGGAAATGGCAGGGTCGATGGCCGGGCCCTCCCGGCGGCGGGGCTTCCTGAGGTAAGGGTCCATGATGGGAAAGATCTGCGAAAGGTGCTTCCGGGAATATTTTGAGGAAGACGGCCCGGCGACGCCGGCGGAAGAACTGGGCCGGATCTTTCTCGGTACGATTCACGATCAGGATGCCGGGAATGTCTGCCCGGAATGCAGGAAAGAACTCGGCATCCTGAATCTGCTTGGATTTGGCCAATAATAGTTGTATGACAGCATTGAGAAAGAGTGTTGAAAACATGAAGAATATTATATGGCTTCAGGCGTTCATGGTTGCCGCCTTGCTTGCGTGCACAGGTACGACCAGCGCCGACACCACCATCTACGACAAGAATTACAACGTGCAGGGACACAAGAAGGAATCGGGCGGCACAACAAAGGTCTATGACAAAAACTGGAACCGCATAGGCTACGAAAAAGGCGACAAGATTTATGACAAAAACTGGAATGTAAAGGGATACAAGAAAAGCGATGACCATAACAAGGGACCCGGATACGGGCAGAAAAGCAAGGGAAGATAAAAAACCTTTTTCCCGCAGCTACTGGGTCGTACCCGGCAAATTCCTGGCTGGCTATTATCCCGGCGACCGGCAAAGGGAAGTGACGAAACAGAAGATGACAGATCTTCTGGCATACGGCATCCGGAGCGTCATCAATCTCATGGAGCCGGATGAACGGGATCATGACGGGCTGCCCTTCACGGATTATGCCCCGGTTCTGAAACGACTTGCCGACGGCGGCCCCCCGGTGGCATGCCATCGCATGCCCATCCGTGATCTTGGGATTCCTTCCCGGGAGTTCATGGTGCAGATCCTCGATTGCATAGATGAATCCCTGGCCATGGAGCGGCCTGTATATGTCCACTGCTGGGGAGGACGGGGACGGACGGGGACGGTTGTCGGCTGCTGGCTGGTCCGCCATGGTATTGCCGCAGGGGAAAGCGTGCTGGAGAAGATTCAAGAGCTTCGCCGTTTTGATGCAAAGGCGCATTGGCCGTCCCCCGAAATGCCGGAGCAGGTCCAGATGGTTCTCTCCTGGGAAAAAGGTCAATAGCGGCGGCATGACGATCAGCATAGAAAAGCGCGAACGATACCGGGGCTGCCTGCTGGGGCTGGCCGTCGGCGACGCCTTGGGGACAACCCTGGAGTTCCAGCCGCCGGGGAGCTTCACGCCCATCACCGACATGATCGGCGGCGGCCCTTTCAACCTGAAGCCCGGCCAGTGGACCGACGATACCTCCATGGCTCTGTGCCTGGCCGAAAGTCTGATCGAATGCCGGGGATTCAACCCGCAAGATCAAATGGAGCGTTATGTCCGCTGGTGGAAGGAAGGTCATCTGAGCAGCACCGGGACATGCTTCGACATCGGCAACACCACCAGGACAGCCCTTGCCGCCTTCTTGAAAACAGGGAATCCCTTCAGCGGCCCCGTCGATCCTTACAGCGCCGGCAATGGGTCCCTCATGCGCCTGGCCCCGGTGCCCATGTTCTATGCCGGCAACCCCAGGGAGGCCATTGAGAAATCCGGCGAGAGCTCCAAAACCACCCATGGCGCCCCGGCTGCCGTGGACGCCTGCCGATACTTCGGGGCACTGATTGTGGGCGCCCTAAACGGCGAAGATAAAGAAACTCTTCTGTCCGACCACTATTGCCCGGTATCCGGTTACTGGCGGGATCATCCTCTTACTCCGGAGATTGGGGAAATCGCCGCGGGTTCCTTCAAACACAAGCATCCCCCGGAAATCAGCGAAGCTGATTCTTGTCCACAAATCAGCGAAGCTGATTACTGTTTACAAATCAGCGAAGCTGATTCTTGTTCACAAATCAGCGGAGCTGATTCTTGTTCACAAATCAGCGAAGCTGATTACTGTCCACAAATCAGCGGAGCTGATTCTTGTTCACAAATCAGCGGAGCTGATTCTTGTTCAAAAATCCGGGGCAGCGGCTATGTCGTCCAATCACTGGAAGCAGCCCTCTGGGCTTTCTACCACAGCAACACCTTTGAAGAAGGCTGCCTGATGGCCGTAAACCTTGGCGATGATGCCGACACCACCGGAGCGATTTACGGACAAATTGCCGGGGCATATTATGGGAAAAATGGTATTGATAGCCGTTGGCTCGCCAAGATTTATCATGTATCCCGAATCTCAGAAATGGCAGACATGATCTTGCTCATATCGCCGCTCTTTTGATCGCCAGTATATTCCCCTCTATGGCGCATTGCCACGCGATCAAATCAAATCGAAGCTTATCATTGTACAGCATTTCCAAACCGGTGATGCTTATAGGATGGACACAAGATCCGGTGTTGTAATAGCGGGGGTCTCGTCCGGCCTGCAAAAGGGCATCCTCCCCACCCCTGAATTTAAGGGTTTGCAGGGCGCAGCGATAGATCAGGGAGTTCTGCGCGAAGTCGTCGGCCCCGGAGCCGTCGCCCCGGTGCAGTATGTTGCGACTTCCTGAGCCGCTCCGATGCTGCCCACATCCACAGCAATCAGGCCGGCGTCCTCCTCGATCAGATAGGTATTGGCAAAACCGCTTTCCGGAATGATATGAACCATAAAAAAACCTCAAAAATTACTAACCAGGGCGTTGCCCAGATACTTCGAGGAAAAGGCGTAGGCGGCCACGGAGATTTCCTGCGCAGCCGCCTGCGTCAGCCTGGACAGTTCCCTGGAGATGCCCGCCTTCGGGGAGAACCAGCTTCGCCGTGAGAAATGCGATGATCTCGGCATAGGGCCGGCCGTCGTTGGGTTCCTCGATCTCCGAGCCGACGAGGATCTCCACGGAGTCCCGAAGCTGCCAGGCGACCTCCACCATCGTCATGAGGCAGGCGTCCATGCCGGGGATGTCGATCTTTTTGCCGATGACGGTGCAGGCGCGGGCGAGAACGTCCTTCAGCTCCCGCTTGTCCAGGGCGTCGCCGCCGGAGTGATCGTCATAGCAGATGCTTCTGTGAATAGAATGTCCGGTGACTTTGGTGCTATGATGGAAAAGAGAAGCGCGGGATCTCTTGCGGAAGGATCGAGCGTCCGGAGATTTTGGGGCCGCGGCCCGGCTTCCGGCCTCCTCCCACCAGCCGCTGCCGTGATTCCAGAGGATCAGGAAATACCTTTCGGCAGGGTATCGCTCTGCGGACCACGTGAGGAAATCCTCCAGGACCTTGGGATCTCCGGTGTTCGTCTTGCCGAAAATCTCCAGGCAATCCCGTTCATACCCGCCGCCTTTTGTGATCAGGAAGCGCCGGGTCTTCCTGTCCTCCAGGCGGTCAAGCTGGACCTGGCAATTGACGTCCTTTGTGGAACCTATCCCGGCCATCTCCTCGATATCCCGGAGGGCCGCCCCGTCGAGGTTGTTGTCCCCGGCCATGTAAACCATGACCGTCCATTTGGCCTTGCCGCTGCGCTGAATCTTTGCCTTGTCCGACATCACACCCTCTTTCACCCCATCTTTTCGAGGTTTAATTTTGGACCGATGTTAAAGGAGGCAGGATCCTGCCTGATTGTTCCTGACAGGGAATATTGTCATTGACGATTGCGTCATAAGCGTCTATTATTCCCGAAAGGGAATGAAGGAGAAGAAAATTGAAAAACAAGATAATCACAGCAGCGGACATCGGGGCCGCCGTCCGGAAAAAGCGCAAGGAAGACGGACTGACCCTGGCCGATGCGGCGGCCTTATGCGGGGTCGGGTACCGGTTCATGTCCGATCTGGAAAACGGCAAAGCGACGGTGCAGATTGGGAAGCTCCTCCAGGTGGTCACTGCGTTGGGACTGGATGTCTGCATCAAGTCAAGGAATTGGTCCGATGAATAAAGATATCGGCATGGACAGTCCCGGCCTCGATGTCTATCTCCACAATCAAAAGGTTGGACGGCTCTGGCTGGATGACAAGAGACGTTTCGTCTTTCAATATGACGCGGCATGGATACATGCGAAAGGTGCTTTCCCTTTGTCTGTGCACCTCCCCTTGCGGGCGGAGATATATCCGGATGATCTGTCCCGCCCTTTCTTCTCCAATCTCCTGCCGGAGGGGGAAGTAAAACGGGCCATCGCCCGGCGGCTGGGGATTTCCGAGAGCAACGACTTCGCCATGCTCCACAGCATCGGTGGGGAATGCGCCGGGGCGGTATCCGTGCTGCCGGCGGGTGTCGCGCCTGCGGTGAAACCCGGTTACCGGGAGCTCAACGAGGAAGGTTTGCACCGGATCATCATGGACCTTCCCCGAAGGCCGCTGCTGGCCGGTGAGGAAGGTATGCGCCTTTCCCTGGCCGGGGCTCAAAACAAGCTGCCGGTCTACATGGAAGACGACCGCATCTTCATCGCCTCGGGGAATGCGCCGAGCAGCCATATCCTAAAGCCGCCGATCCGGGATCTGGAGGATACGGTAGGGAACGAGGCATTCTGCATGATGCTTGCGCAGAGGCTGGGGTTGTCCGTGCCGGCGTCTACAGTCCGCAGGGGTCTTGACAGGATCTTCATCGTTACGCGCTATGACCGCAGCCGGAACACGGACGGGCTTGTCGTGCGCCTGCATCAGGAGGACTTCTGCCAGGCACTGGGGTTCCTGCCCGACCAAAAGTACGAAAGCGAGGGCGGCCCTTCGTTGCAGCAGTGTTTTACCTTGTTACAGGAGCAAAGCATCCGCCCCGCCGCCGATCGCATGGCCCTTTTGCGATGGACGGTCTTCAATTTCCTGATCGGCAATGCCGACGCCCATGCCAAGAATCTGGCCATGATCTTCACGGACCGGGGTCCGCGTCTTGCCCCCTTTTACGATCTGATCTGTACCCAGGTCTATCCGGACCTGGCGGAGAAGCTGGCCATGAGGATCGGGGGCGAGAACCGGCCGTCCTGGATTCAGCGGAGGCACTGGGAGAGATTCGGCGATTCCGTGGCAATCAAGTCAATTCTCGTTTTGAAGATATTGAGAGATATGTCCGCCGCGCTCATGCCAACAGCTCAAACGCTGTCCATTGACTTCACAAATTCATACGGTCCGTGTGCGATCATTGAAAAGATTCTGACGGTCTTTCGGCAAAGGACAAATGCGCTATGATCTGTCACAAAATGTTAGAATTACGCCGGTCTTGAGAGAAATAAATCGATCATGAAGGAGAATGGTCATGTCGCAAGGCTAAATGCTTGCCAGGTGCGCTGCTGCAACTGGCCCGGACGCCGACCTTGGACCCCATGGCGCAGTAAACGCCTGCGACCTCCGCCAGGCGCTGGAAGGCCGAGACCCGAAACCAGTGGCTCTTCTTGACCTTCTGGCCATTTTTCCCCTTCTAAAGTTCGTTGACCACGACGGTGAAAGCCGGCGACGGGGACACCGCTCGCGGTGTTTCGGATTTCCTGATCCTGCCCCAGATTGCCGACGATGGTGACTGCTTTGATCATGATGCTTTTTGCTATTGCACCTGATTTAAAGCTTCAATCTGATCTCTCTGCGCACCCTGCCGGGTGACGATCCGGAAGGTGCGTTTTGATTATTACATCGCTAACGCTTTATCGGGGTAAATAACAAGTGCCAGCAAACTCCAGCGTTCTCTGTAACGCTTCGTGACTTACTTTGAAAATGACGTTTTCATACTTTGTAGCGCCCCACTGGGCATGGGATTTTTACGAAGGCACCACCTTTGAAATGTCGGAAGATACGGACCTCTGTTTAGCGGAATATTATGGTGATGAAGGATCCGGTTCTTTATCTTTTCCAAGCCTCTGCCGGAAATCCCGTGAGGTTATATGTCAGAATTATAAAGCGATTTGACGACAGGAAGCACTGTTCTCATCCTCACCCTTATTTTTTTGAGAGAGATGACGGACTTATATCCTGTTGACATACCATGGCAATTTGGTAATAAGCAGTGGTATTTTGGTCGGGCTGTCGGTCTGAAATCGATGTTGATGTTACTGGAGACGGCGTGATGTCCTCTATATTGTCGATCGGGGAATCCAGGGGAGCCTTTCCGCCGTCCCCAAGGAAAACGCCGCACGCCCTGCCGGCCCTTGTCATCCCACCAAAGAAGGAGGTCGAAGCTTATGCATAATCATCCCTGCCGGCCAAATTCGGGTAGGGAAGCTCAGTGGTGCGGACCTCAAGACCATCATGAATCAGAGAGCGGAAAGGGGATTACCGATGAATAGAATTTGGGAACAGCGGGACAACTCAAGTTTCCCATTGGAAGAAGGACGCCTGGAGCGGGAGCGGGAAACCACGTACAAGCGGGCGACCGAGCCCGATGACCCGGCGACGAAAACCGCTGGAAATGAAGATCCGGCTGTTTACTACAAGATTCTTCAGATCGACCCCCATGCCTCCCTGGCGGAGATCCAGTATGCCTTCGAGAAATTGCACGATGCCTGGGATCCGGAGCGTTATTCCCATGTTGATTCATGGAAGGAAAAAAGCCTTATAAAAAGGAATGAGATCAAATACGCATACGAGAAACTGCTTGTGCTGCATTTACAGCGGGACGTTATGGCCCGGGTTGATGCTTCCGACGATTCCTCCTCTTCTTCGCCACCACCGGCAGCGACCCCGGATAATACGCCTCCGGAAATACCGGCGCCGGCGGTGAACAGCTCCGCCCGCGATGAACGGCCAGGACTCGCCGGGAGCCTCTTCGGCCGTTTCCCAGGGTCTTCACCCTGGCTTATCGGTACCGGCGTCACGATTCTGGCCCTGGCGGTCATGGTTTTCTTCCGGCCCGGCTTTTATCACTATACATCGATCAGACTGGGGAGCCAGGATTATCCCCTGCGGATCAACAGACTGACCGCCCGGACCGATTACTATGACGGCACGCAATGGCGGCGACCTCCCATGCACTCGGAAGCCAAAAACCCGGATTCGGCGCCGGTGACGGTCGCAACCCCGCCGGTACCGCCGAACATTTCTTCCCCGACCACCACCCCGCCGCCGGCAGTTGCGCCACCATCGGCGACATCAGCACCGACGCCCCCGGTAAGGCATACTCCGGCGGCACCGCAAGCCGCCATCCCTGCCGCCCCGATAACCGCGCAGTTGCCGGCGACAAAGTCCCTACCGGCACGGCCACTCCAAATCAAGCCGAACCCGGTCCCGTCACCGGGCACAAAGGCCTCTCCGGAGTCAGACACGGGCCGGGAGATCAAAATTACGAGGCATGCGGCCGCAACCGTACCGGCCGGGAAGAGTGCGCCAAAAACGCCTGCAATGAAGACCTCTCCCGTGGGGCATGGACCTTTCCATATCCAGATCTCCGCGCACAAGGAGAAGGAAAAGGCCGAGGCCGTGGCCAGGAAATTACGTGCCGAGAAGCTCGTCGTCGAGGTGGAAACCGTAACCGTCGAAGGCAAGGGCGTGTGGCATCGGGTCCTCGTGGGCGGGTTTGCCGATCGCGACACCGCCTTAAACTGTATCCGAACCTACAAGCTTGATAAGACCTATCCCGGCAGTTTTGTACAGAAATCTCACGGCAAATAAAAGATCGGGACCGTAAGCGTCCGGTATTCACCAGCGGATAGCTCCTCCCCGCACATCATCATTTATCGAGAACGGCAGCGCGACTCTCCCGGCCCGCGGCGGTGCGGCGATTCTGAAGCCCACCCTTCTGTACCCAAATAGACAGACCCCAGGTTTGACAATTGCAACCGTCTGTGTTAGTCAGGGCGACCCGGCGGGCAAAGGCGGCAACACCCTGTGATTATGGAAGAAAGACAGACCCTGAAATTTTCGTTGGTGGACTGGATCACCCTGGCCCGGCCGCCTTTTCATACCGTCGGCGCCCTGCCCTTCATCCTGGGCGCCGTTTTGGCGCATCGAACAGGAAACGTCTTTCATCTCGAGGTCTTCCTCTACGGTCTGGCGGCGGTGATCCTCATCATGCTCTCCACCTACCAGCTGGGGGAGTTTTTCGATCAGCGGGAGGACCGGATATCCCGCGCCGTTTCTCCCAGCCGTTTCGCCGGCGGCTCCGGGGTCATGCCCACGGGCCGGGTGGCGGCAGCGGTGCCCCTGTGGAGCGGCATCGCCAGCTTCGTCATGGCGGGCCTGATCGGTCTGATCCTCCAGTTCCATTACCGCACGGGGCCCTACACCCTCTTTATCGGCGCCGTCGGCGCCCTGGCGGGCTTCTTCTACTCCACACGACCCGTTAGGATCGTCGAGCGGGGTCTGGGGGAGATCCTCATCGGCTTTTGCTACGGCTGGCTCCCCGTGGCGGCGGCTTTCTATCTCCAGACAGGTTACCTTCACGAGGTGATCCACTGGATCGCCGTCCCCATCGGTTTTTCCATCTTCAACGTCATCCTCCTCAACGAGTTCCCCGATTACGAGGCGGACCGCGCCACCGGCAAGAGAAATCTCCTCGTGCGTGTGGGCCGGGACACGGGCCGGGTCATCTATGCGACCATCGCCATCCTGTCCTGGCCGGCGGTGTTGCTGTCCGTGCAGGCCGGGGTGCCGGTGAAGGTTCTCTACCCGTATCTCCTCGTCTTTTTGCTGTCCTTGACCCTCGTCGTCATGGCGGCCCGGCGGCTGGACCGGGACCGCCGGCTTCTGGAGGGGATGTGCGGCCTCAACATCGGCGTGAATCTCGGCACCACGGCCTGTTACATCTTCGCCTACCTTTAGTCAGATGAGCTTCCGCAAACCCTTTTTCCGTCCTCCCTCCCTGATGTTCCGGCAACTGGGCAGCGCCCTGCTCATGGCCTATCTGAACAAATGGCGGCGTTTTCCCCAGTGGCTCCTCCACCACAGCCTTCGTTCCCTGCCCGTCGCCAACGGCGCCCTGGGGATGGGGTGCATCGGGTACCCCGGCCACCCCGTCTGGGAGGTGACCACGGCGTGCAACCTCCGCTGCATCCACTGTCACGCCGGGAGCGGAAAACCCGACCCCCACGAACTCAGCACCGACGAGGGCAAGCGCCTCATCGACGAGCTGGCCGGGATGGACGAATTCCGGACCCTGATCTTCACCGGCGGGGAGCCCCTCGTCCGGGAGGACATCTACGAACTCCTCCGGCACGCCCAGCAGGCGGGGTTCGCCAACATCATCGCCACCAACGGGACCCTCATCGACGAGGAGACGGCCTTCAAGCTCAAGGATCACGGCGTCGTCTGCCATGCCATCAGCGTGGACGCCGCCGATCCGGCGGTGCACAACTTCATCCGGAACAGGCCCGAGGCCTTCGACCTCGCCCTCCGGGCCATCGAGGCGACAAAAAAGGCCGGGATTCTGCTCCAGATCAACACGACGGCCATGGAATACAACATGGCCCACCTCGGCGACCTCATCGACTTCGTCGCCGCACAGGACGCGGGGATCATGCTCATGTACCAGCTCGTCGCCGTGGGCCGGGGGGAGAAGATCCGGAACGCCACCCTGAAGAAGAGCGCCAACCGCCGTCTCAGCGAACTGATCAGCGCCAAGCAGCGCTATGTGCAGACCGTCATCGAACCCGTGGCCGGTCCCCAGTACTGGCCCCATATGCTCAAGGCCCGGGGGTTCGACAGCGGCCGGCGCCTGAGGTTCGCCGAAAAGGTGTTCCACGGCTGCGCCGCCGGCCGGGGCTTCGTCTATATCAAGGCCAACGGCGACGTCTGGCCCTGTCCTTTCGTGGAGGTGTCGGGCGGTAATATCCGGGAAGAATCTTTTCGCTCCATCTACGAAAACTCCCAGGTCTTCCGGGACCTCCGGCGACGGGAGGAGACCCTCAAGGGGATGTGCGGCGAGTGCGACTTCCGCACCGTCTGCGGCGGGTGCCGGGGAAGGGCCCTGGCGTACAGCGGCGACTACCTCGCCGAGGACCCCCGTTGTTTCATCCGGGAGAAGTACCCCGCGTAAGTGTGTAGAATCAACTGAATCACCATCGGCTGCAAGCCGATGGGTTCAGCGTCCGCGTCGAATGAATTCGACAACAATGCGGACGCTTTATAGAACGTTTTATATCGCTCATCCCTTCGGGATATCGCTGATTCTTTCTTTGCCTGTAGGCGAGGGATTTGAACCATCCCGGAAGGAGACATTAAGGATGGCGGCCCCGCGCCGCAGCCGCGATGAACGGGCAGGCAAAAACTTGCCGGTGGCGGCCGCAGCACGAAAGGGGTGCGGAAGCTGCCGGGGCGGCACCGGCTGCCGGCGGGACGGCGGCCCGCCCGGTCATGGCATGGCGCCACAACGCCCGGGTGAATAACGGCGGGTCACGGTGCCGTAAAAACGGGTCCTTGCCGGAAATGGCCCCCTGTCGATCTTCGCAGCATCCCCTCCCCATCACTAAGGCAACCCCGCAGAGGGAATGCCCCCTGACCCCAGACCGGAACGTCGACATTTCCACCGGAAATTGTCCCGGAATTTCCCCCTGGGGTGCGCGAGATTTTCATTGACAGCCAACCGGGCGGTCGTGTATTTGCTGGGCGTATAACTGTATAACCTTTAGATATCATTGTTTTATACTTCACCATTGATGACGGGGACGGTCGGGGCTCTGAACGGGTGGCGGTGGAACTGCGGGCGGTGTTGTGTGTTTTAATCTCTCCTCAGGACAAAGTTGGAGGTGTGATATGGGAAAAAGGTGCGGTTGCTTGATAATGGGGGCAGTACTGTTGTTCTGGGCGGCGGTTTTGCCCGCCGGGACGGGGGCGGCGGCATACCCGGTGGTGGCCAACGTCACGGCGGCCCAGCGGGCGGGGACGAAGCTGGTGGACATCACCTATGACCTTGCCGATCCGGACAGCCCCGGTCTGAGCGTCACTATCCGGATTTCAAGCGATAACGGGGCCACCTGGACGGTACCGGCAAGCCACGTCACGGGGGACGTCGGCCCGGGCATCAAGCCCGGCACAGGGAAAAAGATTGTCTGGGACGCCGGGGCGGACTGGAACAACATGAAGAGTGACGGTATTGTCGTCAAGGTCATCGCCGACGACGGCCCTGCAGGAGTGGTCTTCATCCCCGGGGGAACTTTCCTCATGGGAGATCCCACCCCCACCGGTGAGGGCTACAGTAACGAAAAACCCGCCCATAGCGTCACGGTTAGTTCCTTCTATATGGACCGCTACGAGGTGACCAAGGCCCTCTGGGACGAGGTATACACCTGGGCGACAGCCCACGGATACACCTTCGACAATTCCGGGACGGCGGCGGCGGCGGATCACCCGGTGCAAAGCGTCTATTGGTATGATGCGGTAAAGTGGCTCAACGCCCGTTCGGAGCGGGAGGGGCGGATGCCGGTCTATTATACGGACGGGAGCCAAACCACAATCTACCGTACTGGAAGGGTCGATATCACCAACGAGGCGGTGAAGTGGTCCGCCGACGGCTACCGCCTCCCCACGGAGGCGGAGTGGGAGTACGCGGCCCGGGCGGGGACGGCGACACGTTTCTATACGGGGGATTGTATCTCCGCCGAAACCGAGGCGAATTATGACGGCAGATATCCCTGGAACGGTTGCCCCACGGGTACGTTTCGCCACGCAACGACGGCGGTGGGGACGTTTCCGCCGAACCCCTGGGGGTTGTATGACATGACGGGGAATGTGTGGGAGTGGGTATGGGACCGGTATGGGTCTTCGTATTACTCGTCGAGTCCGTCTTATAACCCCTATGGCCCCGCATCGGGCTCGGATCGGGTGAATCGCGGCGGGGGTTGGCAAAACAGCGGAGGTGATGAACGTTCGTCGCGCCGTGGATCTGCCGGTCCTGCCTATAGAGACGACGACCTGGGATTCCGGTCTGTCCTCCGGGTGACGGTCCCCGCCGGGATGGTCCGGATCCCTGGGGGCACCTTCCAGATGGGGGACGCTTCAGGTGTGGGGGGTGCCGATGAGCGTCCCGCCCACAGCGTCACGGTGAGTTCCTTCTACATGGACCGCTACGAGGTGACCAAGGCCCTCTGGGACGAGGTATACACCTGGGCGACGGCACACGGTTATAGCTTTGACAATCTCGGATCGGCGACGGCGGAGAATCATCCGGTGCAAAGCGTCTCTTGGTATGACGCGATAAAGTGGCTCAACGCCCGTTCGGAGCGCGAGGGGCGGATGCCGGTCTATTACACGGGCGGGAGCCAAACTGCAGTCTACCGCACCGGACAGATCGATATATCCAATGATGCAGTAAAGTGGACGGCCGACGGCTACCGCCTCCCCACGGAGGCGGAGTGGGAGTATGCGGCCCGGGCGGGGACGGTGACGCATTTCTATACGGGGGAGTGTCTCTCTGCCGACGCCCAGGCGAATTATGACGGCAGTTATCCCTGGAACGGTTGTCCCGCCGGTAAGGTTCATGGTGGAACGACGGCGGTCGGGTCGTTTTCGGCGAACCCCTGGGGTTTGTATGACATGACGGGGAATGTATGGGAATGGGTGTGGGATTGGTATGATCCAACCTATTATTCGTCCGGTCCGTCATCCGACCCCCGTGGCCCCGCATCGGGATCGAACCGGGTGTTTCGCGGGGGAAGTTGGTCAGATGACGCCGGCGATTTGCGCTTGGCGAAACGTAGGGGTTATACACCGGCGAGTACATTCTCCCACCGCGGCTTCCGGTCGGTTATCCGTGAGCCGTAGACACAGTGGGGCGGCGAGCGTAGACGATGCTCCAAGGGGCTTTAGCGGCAGAGATCCTCGGAGATGACGAACCCTGGGGTCAGTCGCGGACATACTCATCCCGCCGGGGTGATGCGGGACTACCTACCCCGGGGATTATCTGCCGAAGAGGAAAGCCGCCCCTTTTCAAGGGGCAGGAGGGGTTGTCAAGTGCCGCTTTTTCGTGATCTCTATCAAATGGCGATACGACCGGAGCTCGGAAGCGTTTCCTCCGTAGTAAACGTATCACGAATGGGGAGCACGGTTACTTCCGTGAAGACAAAGATGAGCAAAGGCAGCCTCGGGTTGAGGGCGATCATTTGGGGGTAGAAATACATCCATGAAAAAAAACTTCCTGGCGGTATTCACGACCGTTTTTATGATTTTGACTTTGGGGGGAGTTGTTCCGGCACCGGTGACGGCGGGAATGGGGTCGGCCAGATCGACGCCCTTCGCCTTGAATACAACGGCGGCGGGTAATCGGTCGGCCAATTCAGCCCCTTTCTCCGTCGATACCGGGGATTTTACCCTGATGGTGTTCAAATCCGGTCCGGGTACGGTGACGAGCGACCCAGCGGGTGTTGTCTGCGGCGGTGATTGTTCGGAGGCCTATGTATCCGGCACCCAGGTGACCCTCACCGCGGTTGCCGATCCCGGTTTCACCTTCACCGGCTGGTCGGGGGCATGTACGGGAACAGCCGTGACCTGCACGGTGACGATGGACGGGGCGAAGACTGTGACGGCGTCCTTCAACGACCTCACCCCGCCCACGGGGACGATCGTTATCAACGGCGGCGCGGCTTTGACGACCAACCCGGCGGTGAACTTGACCCTGACCTGCACCGATGCGGGCGGCTGCACTCAGATGCAGTTCAGCAACGACGGTGTTAACTGGAGCGATCCGGAGCCTTACGCGGCGACGAAGGCCTGGACCCTCACGACGGGCGAAGGTGTCAAGACTGTCTTTGTACGTTTCTGCGACAGTACGGGAAATTGGATGTCGATCGCGACTGCTGTCTCTATAAAACTCCAGAAACCTGTTTTCCCAGGCGATATGAATGGGGACGGCGAGATAAACCTGCTGGATGCCGTCCTGGCCTTCCAGTTCACCGCCGGGCTCATGCCGGTGCCCGGGTCCTTACAGGAGGGCTACGCCCCGACGGCGGGCGATGTCGACGACGACGGGAAGATCGGCTTGTCGGAAGGACTCTTCATCCTTCAGAAGGTCGCAGGGATGAGGTAAACCCAGCGGCCCCGTGGGCAGGCCTATTAAATTGTCCCGGACGCCATTGCCGGGCCGGTGAGGAAAATGGGGCGACACGAAAACTGTTTTTGCTGTAAATTATCGCCAATTATTACAGCTGCTTGCTAATTAAGTACTATATCCCCGGATTTCCGGAAGGGGTGCTTTTAGACGGGCGGCGGGACCCCGGCCGGGAGATGGCAGTCGCCTCGGGCCGGGGCACCGCCCGGGGCCTTCGCAGAGCCCTACAGCTACCCCTTTTCCTTCCACCGGGCCAGGACGTGGGCGTGTGTCTCCGAGTGGGGACGATGGACGATGCGATTGAGCAGGTCCCGGTCGAGACCGAAGAGGAGCCTGCCGAGGAGGGGGCGGGGAGGCACAGGAGATAATGGCAGGATCACGGTGGGTCAAGGGAGGGCTTTGGGGAGAGACGGCGGCGTTTCTGGCCCTTTTTTTTGACAACGTGGGCAGTCTCGTCTTTTTGAGCACCCTTCTTGTCTTCACCTTCAACTATCCGGCCGAGATCGTCCTGACCCGCATGATCCCCGGAACGGCCGTCTGGGTCTTCCTGGGGGATTTGGTTTACACCTTTTTGGCCCTGCGCCTCCGCAGGCAGACGGGGAGGACGGACGTCACGGCCATGCCCCTGGGCATCGACACCCCCTCGACGATCGGCCTCGCCTTGGCCGTCCTGGGCCCCACCTACGTAGCCACGGGGGACGCCGAGATCACGTGGCATGTGGGCATGGGAACCCTCTTTCTCATCGGCATCGTGAAGATCGTCGCCTCCTTCGGCGGCGAGGCCGTCCGGCGGGTCGTCCCCACGGCCGGCCTCCTGGGCCCCCTGGCGGGCATCGGCCTGCTCCTGCTGTCCTTTCTGCCCCTCCTGGAGATCTTCGCCTCCCCCATTGTCGGTCTTGCCGCCCTGGGCCTGTCCTTCAGCGTCCTTTTGGGGAAAGTCCGTCTGCCGGGGCGTCTGCCCGGCGTGCTCCTGGCCGTCCTGGCGGGGACAGCGATCCACTTCATCCTCGGGTACGGGGGGCTGCTGCCCGAGTTCCAACCGCCCCGGTGGGAGGTGAGCCCCTGCCTGCCCATGCCCTCCGTCGCCTTCCTGGGGAACATCCACCGGAGTCTCCCCTATCTGCCCCTCGCCGTGCCCTTCGGGATCATGACCATTGTGGGGGGCATCAACAACACCCACAGCGCCCGTCTCGCCGGCGACGACTATCGGACCCGGGACATTCTCCTGACGGAGGCCGTCACTTCCCTCGTCGCCCCCTTTTTCGGCGGCGTGGCCCAGACGACCCCCTACATCGGCCACCCCGCCTACAAGCGGATGGGGGCGACCCATTGGTACACGGCCATGACGGCCCTCATGATCGGTCTCGCCTCCCTGGCCGGTCTCCTCTCCCTCCTATGCGTCCTCATCCCCCAGGCGGCCCTGGCCCCCATCTTCCTCTTCATCGGTTTCGAGATCGTAAGGCAGGCCTTCGCCGAGGCCCCGCCGGGCCACGCGGAGGCGGTGAGCATCAGCATGCTCCCCGCCGTGGCCGTCTGTATAATGATCGTCCTGAACCAGTTTCTGGGGGCCCTGCCCCCGGGGCGGTGGGAATGGTCGGCCCATCTCAAGGTCGTCCTGACCTCCCTGACGACCCTGGCCAACGGGTTCATCGTGACGGGGGTTCTGTGGGGAAGCATGACGGCCTTCCTCATCGACGGCCGGACGGGGAAGGCGGCCCTGGGCGCTTTTTTGGGGGCCCTTATGACCCCCTTCGGGCTCATCCACTCCGTGCGGCCCACAGGGGAGGTGTACCTTCCCTGGGAAGTGGAGGGATCCGCCCACCTCTGCCTCGCCACGGGTTATTTGATCCTGGCGGCGGTGTGGCTGGCGGCGGGACGGGGACGAAAAGACGAGGGCCAAGGGCCTTCCCTGCGAGCCCGATTATCGAAAGGACGACGAAAAAGCTCATGAAACCCGCATGACGGCACGCCGTCACCAAGCAGGATGAAAATTGTGGACGCGCTCCGCAGTGTCTCCGTTAATGATAAACCGTTGTAGATCAATAACATATGCACGCATTTGCGAGTGAAACTGAAACCCGACTATGTCGTGCCCAGGCACTGCACGGACCGGAAGGCGATCATGGTCATGGAGAGGGCCATTAGGGAGGCCTTCCTGCTGAACATGGCGGGCAGGGAGACACATTCCACCCCGGCGTTTACTATAAGCTGAGGTTGCTAAATTTCATGCCCCCATATCTGTCAAGTGCCGGCGACACCAGGTTTGAAAATTGCAGCCGGCTGTGTCAGTCAGGGCGACCCAGCGGGCAAAGGCGGCAACACCCTGTGATTATGGAAGAAGGGCAGACCCTGAAATTTTCGTGGGCGGGCTGGATCAGCCCGGCCCGGCCGCCTTTGCATACCGTCGGCGCCCTGCCCTTCATCCCGGGCACCGTTTTGGGGCTCCGGATGGAAACGCCTTTCATCTCGAGGTCTTTCTCTACGGTCTGGCGGCGGTGATCCTCATCGGCTTCTGCTGCGGCGGCCCCGCGCCGCAGCCGCGATGAACGGGCAGGCAAAAACTTGCCGGTGGCGGCCGCAGCACGAAAGGGGTGCGGAAGCTGCCGGGGCGGCACCGGCTGCCGGCGGGACGGCGGCCCGCCCGGTCATGGCGCCTGCCAGCAGCGCCCGGGCATCCGGGCAACAGTCCCGGATGCCGGCGCTGCCTAAAGGCTTGCGGATCTTGGTCGCTTCGGCGTTACGATGATTTCGAAAACGCCGCCGACATGGAAATGATCATGCCCAGCAGCATGATGAGCTCCGCGGCGCCCGCGGCGAGATGTTTGGCAAAGACCGGAACGATGCCGAGGATGAGAAATCCGATCAAAAAGGTGAGTTCCCGAGAATCCATAATGACCTCCCTAAGTTCTGTGTAATATCGCCGTCACGCCTTCGTTATGCTGACGGCGGATATGGCCGCGGTACGGCGGTCGAAAATATTCTTTATCCCTACCCCCAGGACATCCACCCGGTCCCCGGGCTTGATGTCTTCCGCAGGCGCAGTGAACATGATCACCCGGATGCTTCCGGTGCCGTCCTGGACCTGGAAATGGGGCCGGTTGAGCCATTTGAACGAGACCTTCCGGACCTCGCCCGTGATGCGCACCGCCTGTCCCGTGTTCGCCAGGGTGATTTTCCCGATCTTGAACGGCTTGGCGGACCGCATATGTTCTGCCGCCGCCCGGGTCAGCGTGCGGCGGCTCATCCATGCCAGGGTCATGGGAATGACCAGGAGCGCGATCAACCCGGGGATGGCGAAAATCAGAAAGCGGTCGTCCCGCACGGTTACATAATGGATAACCACGGCAACCGCGCAAACGGCAAAAGCGATCCACGCCGGCAAGGACAACGGAACGTCTCCTAATCCTTGGGGACTTCCTTCCTGAACATCAGGAAATACGCCACCCCGATAAACAGAAAGCCCCCGACGATGTTCCCGATGGTGACGGGGATGAGATTCCAGTACCAGATGTCCATCCAGCTCAGACCGTTGTTGGCCTGGAGTAAGCCGCCGATTTTTCCGATCGTCGCCGGGTACCAGTCGGTGAGGAACTTCGCCGTGGGGAGAAAATACATGTTCGCGACGCAGTGCTCGAACCCCGTGGCGACGAAGGCCATGATGGGGAACCAGATTCCGAAAAACTTGCTGACCACGTCATCGGCGGTGATCGCCAGGAGGATGGCGATGTTGACGAGGAAGTTACAGCCGATGGCCTTCATGAAGGAGGACCACATACCGGCGGTGCCGACGGCCTTGTAGGTCAGGATCTTCCCCACGGCGATGTTGATGGCGTTTATGCCGAAGGCGTTCACGACGAAGCCGTTCGCCGTGCCGTCGACGAGGGGCCCCACGGCCATCAGATAGGCATAAAAGAAGGAACCGAAGATGTTTCCGATGTAAACCCATACCCAGTTCCTCATCACGGCGCCCCAGGTGCATCGTTTCATCATGGCGGCCATGGGTACGAGCATGCAGTCCCCGGTGAACAGTTCCATGCCGGTAAGGACGATCGCGATGAGGCCGACGGGGAAGACGGCGCCCGCGATCAATTTCGCGATGCCGGGACCGAGAAAGGGGGCGACACCGGTCGAGCATACGGTACACAGGGCGCCGCCGATCGCGATGTAAGCGCCCGCCATGAATCCCCGGAGAAGAAACTGGAAGATCGACAGTTTCGACTTGTAAACACCGGCATTGCCCACCAGGGCGACCATTTTGGGTGGTGCGTTAAAAGCCATAAGATTACCTCCATCGATTTAAATAACCAACAGCCGATGCGCGACGGCGCATCGTTTGGGGTTTGTCGAAAGCCTCCGTCCCCGCGCGACTTTCCCGCCGGCCTATGACCGACGCGGTGAAGCACGACCCGGGACGATGTCGCGGCGATCAGCTGGCAAATGCCTCTTTGATCTCCTTTTTCCAGATGCACAGCAGTTTGCCGCCGCGATACTGGCACTGGACGAGTTCCCACTCGCCCTCCCCTTCCTTGTCGAGCATCTCCTTGAAATGCGGCAGCCCCCCGCCCTGAAGATCGGTGACGATGCAGTCCCCCGTCAGGTCGCATTGCACCTTATCGGGGGGAATAACCTGGTCCAGATCGATGATGTTTGTTTTGTAAGTCCATCGCGGCATGTTCCATACCTCCTAAAATTGATAATCGATGCTCAGATCTCGATATCGCAGCAGCGGCAGCAGCAGGCCTCGGCGGGGGCCGCCGGTCGCGTAAAGCCGGGTTCCGCCTCCGGGAAACCCCGGCTTCCCCGGGCCGCCGCCATCGCCGGCATGACCGTCTAAGGGGGAGACGCCAAGGTTGATTATAGACCGGAACTTCCTTTTTGACGGCCGGAGTATAGGGATGCCGATTCTGCCTGTCAAGCGATAATTTTCGCCGTGATCTTCAACAAAATCGGGCACGGCGACACTTCTCGGGAAGCGAACTGGATCCCGGGGCGGCGGCAAAGCCCTTAGCTTGAGGCACACAAACCGATCACGGCGCAACCATTCCTGACGACAACGACATAAATTCCAAAACAAACCGGCCCTCCCGATGAAAAAACCGCTTGACAAGGGGCGATAATTTTCGTACGGTGCCTGCACTTTTCCAGAAACATTGCGGAAGAAACAAACTTATGAAAAACAAACTCATTGTACCGGGCAGCGTAGTTGTAGTCATCGTACCGAGGGGGACTGCTGCTCGGTGTTTTTAAAAAACCTTTAAAAACAAGAGCCGCGGGCCCCGTAAACCCGCGGCTTTTTTGTTTGCCGAAAAAAGCCGCATCTCCGAAAGATCGCGGCTTTTTTATTGCCGATAAATCAAACATCCATAAGGGAGGTACATACCGTGCAACTGAGAGGAGCAGAAATACTGATCAAGGTGTTGAAGGAGGAGGGGATCCACACGATCTTCGGTTATCCCGGGGGGGTGCTCCTGGATATCTATGACGAACTTCACAAGGGCCACATCCGCCATATCCTGGTGCGGCACGAGCAGGGGGCGGTCCATGCGGCGGACGGATTTGCCCGGGCCTCCGGCAAGGTCGGGGTGGCCCTGGTGACCTCCGGCCCCGGGGCGTCCAATACCGTCACAGGGATCGCCAACGCCTACATGGATTCCATCCCCATCGTCGTTTTGACCGGCCAGGTTCCCACCCATCTCATCGGGACCGACGCCTTCCAGGAGGTGGACATCGTGGGCATCACCCGCCCCTGCACCAAGCATAACTTCCTCATCAAGCGGGTGGAAGAGGTGGCCAAGACCCTCCGCGAGGCCTTTCACATCGCCCGTTCCGGACGGCCGGGCCCCGTCCTGGTGGATCTGCCCAAGGATGTCATGGCGGCGGTGACGGACTACGAGCCGCAGCCGGCCCGGAAGGAGGAAGAGGCCAAACCGCGCCCCGCCTCGAAGAAGGCCTTCTATGTACTGGATTTGATTACCGAAGCCACCAAACCGATGATCCTTTCCGGCGGCGGCGTCATCCTCGGCGGCGCCGCGGCGGAACTCCGGAAGATGGCCTGGCGCACCAGGATGCCCGTCTCCTCCACCCTCATGGGGCTGGGGGCCTTTCCCGGCTCCGATCCCCTCTGGTTGGGCATGCCGGGAATGCACGGCACCTATTACGCCAATATGGCCATCAGCCATTGCGACCTCCTGATCGCCATCGGCATGCGCTTCGACGACCGGGTGACGGGCAAGATCGATCACTTCGCCCCCAACGCCAAGATCGTCCACGTAGATGTGGACCCGTCGTCCATCAACAAGAACGTCATGGTGGACGTCCCCATCGTCAGCGACTGCAAGAGCGCCCTCCAGAGCTTCAACGCCCTCCTGGAGCAGCAGAACTTCACCGTCACCGACGAGCAGCGGCAGGAGTGGTTCGACCAGATCGCGGCGTGGCGGAAGGAAAATCCCCTCGGCTATTGCCAGAGCGATACGGAAATCAAACCCCAGTTCGTCATCGAGACCCTCTACAAGCTGACGAAGGGCAAGGCCATCATCACCACCGAGGTCGGCCAGAACCAGATGTGGGCGGCCCAGTTCTACCAGTACGACGAGCCCAACACCTTTCTGTCCTCCGGCGGCCTGGGAACGATGGGCTACGGCTTCCCGGCGGCCCTGGGGGCGAAGATCGCCTTCCCGGACAAACTGGTCGTGGACATCGCCGGCGACGGCAGCATCCAGATGAACATCCAGGAAATGGCCACGGCGATCCAGGACAACATCCCCGTGAAGATCGTCCTTTTGAACAACGGCTATCTGGGCATGGTCCGCCAGTGGCAGCAGCTTTTCTACGGCAAGCGTTACTCCCATACCGACATGACCTATCAGCCCGATTTCCTGAAGCTGGCGGAAGCCTACGGATGGCTGGGCCTCCGGGCGACCAGGCCCGAAGAGGTGGAAACGGTGCTCAGGCAGGGTCTGGAGGCCCCCGGACCGGCCCTCATGGATTTCCGCGTCTCCCGGGAGGAATGTGTCTACCCCATGGTGCGCCCCGGCGGGCCCATCCACGAGATGACCCTGGGTCGGGAAATGGCGAACTGAAGGTCGCACCCGGGACGTGAACGGTAAAAACCTGACGTATCTTTATGTTTGCCGGTCTTTTTTGCGAAACGAGACCAGCTCCCTTTTTCCGGGGGCATGAGGGAAGTCGGTTGATCCTGGAGAGCCTTGGGATCACCCGTTGATCAAATAAGGAAACAATAACGGAGGTGACAAGACAAATCATGGAAAAGAAAGAATATACCCTGGCGCTTTTGGTCAGCAACAAACCCGACGTGCTCGCCCGTGTGGCCGGCATTCTGGGCGGTCGGGGCTACAACATCGAGACCCTCTGTGTCGATGCCACCCTGGATCCCGCCTACTCCAAGATCATCCTCACGACGATCCAGGACCGGGCGACGATGACCAAGATCGAAAAGCAGCTCATCAAACTCATCGACGTCCACAAGGTCACGGACCTGACCAAGGTGGAGTCGGTCACCCGGGAGCTGATGCTCGTCCGGATGAAACTCACGGATACGAACAAGGGACATCTGGCCCTGATCATCGACACCTTCAACGGCCGGGTCGTCACTATGAACGGCGATAATTGCGTCATCGAGATCACCGGCGACCGGGCGCTGATCGAAAAGGCCCTCGCGAGCTTGAAACCTCTGGGCATTGATGATATGGCCCGGACAGGGATCATTTCTCTGGAGCGCCAGATTTAAATTCATTTCCCTGGTCAACCGACACCCGCGAACGATGGCAAGGGTTGCAAGTAGATCGCGCGGATGAATTTTTATATTTCAAAAGGAGGTTGTTATGGCAAAGTTGAACATTGGCGGGGTCGTGGAAGATGTGATCACCGCGGAGGAATTCACCCTGGATATGGCCCGGGACGTCCTGAAGGACGAGGTGGTCGCCGTCATCGGCTACGGAGTCCAGGGACGGGGGCAGGCCCTGAACATGAAGGACAACGGCATCAACGTCATCGTCGGGGAGGGAGACTACAACTGGCAGAAGGCGATCGACGAGGGGTTCGTCCCCGGGAAGACGCTTTTCCCGCCCATGGAGGCGGCGGCCCGGGGCACGATCATCCAGTATCTCCTTTCCGACGCCCAGCAGAAGGCCATCTGGCCGGAGCTCAAACCGCACCTCACCAAGGGTAAGGCCCTGTATTTCTCCCACGGTTTCTCCATCGTTTACAAGGAGCAGACCGGTGTCATCCCGCCGCCGGACATCGACGTGATCCTCGTGGCCCCCAAGGGCGCCGGGCGGACCGTCCGGGATAATTTCCTCGCCGGCAGCGGCATCAACTCCAGCTTCGCCGTCTTCCAGGACGCCACGGGCCGGGCCCGGGAACGCACCCTGGCCACCGGCGTGGCCATCGGCTCCGGCTATCTCTTCCCCACGACCTTCGAGATGGAGGTTTACAGCGACCTCACCGGGGAGCGGGGGGTGCTCATGGGCTGTCTGGCCGGGGTGCTCGAGGCCCAGTACAACGAGCTCCGCAAGCGGGGCCACAGCCCCAGCGAGGCCTTCAACGAGACGGTGGAGGAACTCACCCAGAGCCTCATGCCCCTCGTCGCCCAGAACGGTATGGACTGGATGTACGCCAATTGCAGCACCACCGCCCAGCGGGGGGCCCTGGACTGGAAGGACCGCTTCCGCGACGCCGTCGCCCCGGTCTTCACCGAGCTCTATGACCGCGTCGCCGCCGGCAAGGAAACGGAGATCGTCCTGAAGGCCGGCGCCGCCGCCGACTACCGCGACACCCTCCAGAAGGAGCTGGATCTCATGAAGAACAGCGAGATGTGGCAGGCCGGCGCGGTCCTGCGGGCCCTGCGGCCGGAACGACGGAAGAAATAGCGTCTTTATCGGCCACCCCTCCTGATGACCCGTGTTATCCTCCCCGGCAAGGGGAGGAGCGGGGTGGGGACGGGTTTTTTGGATTAAAAGCACAGCAATTTCAGGTAATTTCGAGAAGAGGAGGGACACATGCGCAGTGATTTGATGAAGAAGGGGCTGGAGCGGGCGCCGCACCGTTCCCTGTTCAAGGCCATGGGTTACACCGACGAAGAGATCGGCCGGCCGATCATCGGCGTCGTCAATTCCGCCAACGAGATCATCCCCGGCCATATCCATCTGCGGACGATCACCGACGACGTCAAGGCGGGGATCCGCCTCGCCGGCGGCACCCCGGTGGAATTCCCCGTCATCGGGATCTGCGACGGCATCGCCATGGGGCATACGGGGATGAAATACTCCCTGGCCAGCCGGGAACTTATCGCCGATTCCATCGAATCGATGGCCATCGCCCATCCTTTCGACGCCCTGGTGATGGTCACCAACTGCGACAAGATCATCCCGGGGATGCTCATGGCGGCCCTGCGGATCAACATCCCCACCATCGTCATCAGCGGCGGCCCCATGCTGGCCGGCAGGCTGAGAGGTCAGACCATCGACTTGATCAGCGTCTTCGAGGGGGTCGGGAAGGTCAAGGCGAAAAAGATCACCCAGAAAGAACTCAACGACATCGAGGATTGCGCCTGTCCCGGCTGCGGCTCCTGCTCCGGCATGTACACCGCCAACTCCATGAACTGCGTCACCGAGGCCCTGGGGCTCGGTCTGCCGGGCAACGGGACGGTCCTCGCCGTCAGCGCCGCCCGGCGGCGCCTCGCCAAGGAGGCGGGGATGAAGATCATGCAGCTCTTAAAGAAAGACCTCAAGCCCCGGGACATCGCCACCCTGGAGGCCTTCCAGAACGCCATCGCCGTGGACATGGCCCTGGGCTGCTCCACCAACACGGTCCTCCACATCCCGGCCGTCGCCCACGAAGCGGGGATAAAACTCGATCTCGATCTCTTCAACGCCATCAGCAAAAAGACCCCCAACCTCTGCAAGCTCAGCCCGGCGGGGGCCCATCATCTCGAGGATCTCGACGCGGCGGGAGGCATCCCGGCGGTGATGAAGCGCATCGCTTCCCTGGGGGTCATCAACGAAGGCTGCCTGACCGTCACCGGCGGGACCGTGGGCGAGAACATCAAAGGGGCGGTCGTCCTTGACGACAGCGTCATTCGCACCCTCGACAACCCTTATATCAAAGAGGGAGGCCTGGCGATTCTCAAAGGGAACCTGGCCCCCGACGGCTGCGTCGTCAAGCAGTCCGCCGTGGCGGCGAACATGCTGGTCAACGAGGGACCGGCCCGGGTCTTCGATTCCGAAGACGACGCCATCAAGGCGATCCTGGGCGGCAAGATCAAGGCGGGGGACATTGTGGTAATCCGCTATGAAGGTCCGAAGGGGGGGCCGGGGATGCGGGAGATGCTGGCCCCCACCTCGGCCATCGCCGGCATGGGTCTGGACACCACCGTGGCCCTGCTCACCGACGGCCGTTTCAGCGGCGGCACCCGCGGCGCCGCCATCGGGCACATCTCGCCGGAAGCGGCGGAAGGAGGTCCCATCGGCCTGGTCCGGGAAGGGGACATCATCGTCATCGACATCCCGAAGAAGAAGCTCACCCTCAAGGTGGCGCCGGAGGAACTGAAGAAGAGGAAAAAGGCCTTCCAGCCCAAGGAACCGTCCATAACCACCGGGTACCTGGGTCGTTACGCCAAGCTGGTTACCTCCGCCGGCACGGGGGCGATCTTCAAGGACTGAGCCGTAATCCGGATCGCCACCTAAGGCGCCTTTTTGCAGGCAAGCAATCCAAAGCCCCGGATTACGGCACGGCATGCGCAATCCGGGGCTTTTATCAAGGAGAAAGAGATTATGATAGTAAACGGATGTTGCCTTAAACGCGCCAGGGCATTGTCGTTATTGATTTCGCTCCTCTTGCTGTCGGGCTGTGCCACGAAGATCCCCATCACCATGCTGATACCAGGCAATTATCATCAAGCCGCCACCGTAAAAACGATCGCCGTGCTCCCCTTCAGCGGGCCGCAAGGCGAGAATTTCGCATCTGAAATCGAGGCTGTACTCACAAACATCGAGGTCCAGGGCCGCCCGTATTTTACTCTGGTGGACCGGGCGCAGATCAACAAAGTCCTGTCCGAGCTGAAACTATCGCAAAGCGGTCTCATCGACCAGACAACGGCGACCCGGGCCGGAATGATCCTGGGGGCGCAGGGGATATACACTGGCACGACCATCGCGGACACGAAAGACAGTTTTTTCAAACAAAAGCGGAGTGAATGCGCGAGATACGAGGTGAGAAGAGACAAGGACGGCAATCTGTCGAAAGGAAGCTGTCTCCGCTGGAACAACTATTATGTGCAGTGCACAAAAAGAGTCGCCAGCTTTTCCACCACCCCGAAATTGATATCCGTAAGTTCCGGCCGCGTTCTTTATTCCAAGACCATTTCCCGGCAGGTAGACTCGTCCGGCTGCGAAGATCTGAATCCACCGAAAGGTGAAGCGGAATTGATGGAAAAAGCAAAGGAATCAATAAAAAGCGAGTTCAGGAAGGACGTGGCGCCGTATTATAAAACAGTCGAGGTGACGCTTTTGGACTCGACGGACAATATCGATGCCGGTGAAGCCAAGAGTCTGCTCAAATCAGGTCTCGAGTTCGCCGAGAAAAAGAGACTGGACAGCGCCTGTGCACTATGGGCCCGGGCAAAACCCATGGCGCCAAACTCGGTGGCCCTGAATTACAATTTAGCGGTCTGTGCGGAGGCCACGGCCGACTACACAACGGCGCTGCGGCTATATAAGGAAGCCGAACGGCTGAACGGGAAAATCGACGAAAATATCTCCCTCGGGATCGTGAGGTCCAATCAGGCCATCGAGAACCAGAAAAAATTGACCGAACAGCTTAAAGACTGAATGTCTGTAAAGACATGCATTTACATGCCGGGGGCGGCACCCGGGAACGATCTAAAATATCCCTCTCGAACCGTTCATGCCATGTAAACAACTTCCCTTAACTATTTGAAATCATTAGCGGGGCATTTGTTATCCCCCAGGTAAATCGCGGCGGACGAACTCCCGGCCGGCCAAGTGGCGACTCCGCAATGAAGCCCCACGCCCGGTGGTTCGATTCCCGGAAGGCAACCGCCTCCCGCTCCTTTTCCCGCAACCGCCCCCGAACCCGGCTGCCGCCGGCATGACCTACCGGTCGGTCATCCGCCGCAGCGCGGCGGGCACCGCTGCCGCAAGCCCCGGCTGCCGGCGGAGATTTTTGTTGCTCCGCAAAAAAGGATCTACCTATCCGCCCTCCCAGCCTTTGAAGCCGCTAAGGGTGGGGGCGGGAAGGGGGCTGTAATGATAAACGTCGTATTCCGTCTTGGCCCCCAGCAGGGCATCTATCCGTTCCTGGATCGCCGCCCGCACCCCGGAGGCCAGCCATTCCTTCCAGGCGGCCAGACTGTCCCAGGTACTGATGACCAGATATTCGTCCGGTTTTTCCACGTTGCGCATGGTCTCCCCGGTGACGTAGCCCGGGCAGGCCGTCGCGGCATTGCGGAGTTCTTTGATGAGTGCCAGGAGATCTTTTTCCTTGTCCGCCGGCACTTTACGCTTGATCAGAATCTTCACCGCCATGGCGCCCTCCTCCTTTCTTCTCTGAATACGACCGGATGCCGTGGTGGAGACATCTGCCGGCCCCGGTCCAGCCAATGGTTGCCAACATAGAAATCCCTGGTTCGCCCCTTTGCCTGTGTCCACCCGCGCCCCTCCCGCTTCCGCCGCCCGGAAGCGGGACCGACGGTTATATTATAAGGCAGCGCCCGGTCCCTGTCAATCGGGGCCGGCAGGGGGGATCAGGGGTGTCGGGGGCAAAGAGAATGGACCGGTTTTACGGCACCTCCATGGACCGGTTTTCGTTCCGTAGGTGAGGGGACATACCGGAACGGGGAGGGGGGAGGAGCGGGACGGAGTGAGCCGGGGCGGCGAGAACCGGGTTGACAAAGGGCGGCAAATCATCGTAGGGCATGAGCACTATGATCCCTGCCTGTCTGGATAATTTCACCGTCGTCCTCCATAAGCCCAGGTACCCGGGCAATATCGGCTCCGCCGCCCGCTGCCTGAAGAACATGGGGATGGGAAAACTTGTCGTCTCCGCGGCCGGCCCGTTCGAGGCGGAGGCTATGAAGATCATGTCCACCCATTTCGCCGCCGACATCGTGGACCGGATCCGGTACTACGACCGTCTCGACGACGCCCTCGCTTCCTTCCGGTATATCGTGGGGACGACCTCCCGGCTCGGTTCCGCCCGGGGGCCGGTGCTCTCCCCCCGGGAGATCGCCCCGTCCCTGGCGGATTTGTCCCGACACAATGAAATCGCCCTGCTGTTCGGCTCCGAAGACAAGGGGCTGAGCAACAGCGACCTGCGGCACTGCCACGCCGTGGTGGCGATCCCCGTTTCGGAACGGCTCAAATCCATCAACCTGTCCCACGCGGTGATGATCCTCTGCTACGAGATCTTCCTGGCGGGCACGGAGCGCCGCCAGGCATTCACACCCCAACTGGCCTCCGCCCGGGAGATCGAGGGGATGTATGACCAGCTTAAGGAGGTGCTCATGGAAATCGGCTTTCTCAACCCCCAGAACCCCGATTACTGGCTGATGCACATCCGCCGTCTTCTGGCGCGGACCGGTCTTTTTTCCCGGGACGTGAAGATCATCCGGGGCATCTGCCGGCAAATCAGTTGGGCTGTCCGGAACAAAACCCCTTGACTTTTTTGCCCGGGGATTGCAGAAGTTATAACCGAAGCGCTATTATTTGTAAGAGAGGCGGTCAAGGGAAGACGGTTCATGAAAATTCTTAAGAAAACAGCGTTCCTGCTTTTGGCGTTGTCGTTGCTTCCCGGGCTGACGGGCTGCTGGTATGCGGCGGCGGCGGGTGCCGGCGCCTACGGCGGCTACAAGGCCAAGGAGGCGGGCTATTCCCTCCAGAGTCCCGTCACCAAGAAGGACAAGAGCAAGAAACCACCACCGGCGGAAACGACAAAACAAACGACCACCAAGCAATGAGGGCTTTGCCGTGAAGATGACCGGCCCCGGCAACCGCCACGCACCTGCACACCGGCACCGCGGACAGCTTAGCTATAAAAAATGCAATCCTTTTCTTCTTGTAAGAAATGGCATTTTCACTCGCAAATGCGTGCATATGTTATTGATCTACAACGGTTTATCATTAACGGAGACACTGCGGAGCGCGTCCACAATTTTCATCCTGCTTGGTGACGGCGTGCCGTCATGCGGGTTTCATGATTCTTTGTGACGTCAGGACGTCATGTATGCTTTATATAGACTGCCCGAATGACTTTTACGCCATCAGATCCGGCGCGCGTTGTTGAGCCGCCCGCTTCCCGGATGACAGCTCCCGGCCGGAGCTTCCCGGAGGGGTCCCGGTCAGGATTAATAAATGGCATTTTAAGGAGGGGATCATGTCGAAGGAAGAAAAGATTGAAGCCATCAAGCAACGGGCCAGGAAGAATTTTACCCTGGGTTACAATTGTGCGGAGTGCATCGTCGAGGCGGTGATCAGTGAGATCGACACAGGCCTGCCCCCGGAAGTGAAAAAGGTGGCCACCGGTTTTGGCGGCGGCGTAGGACTTTACGGCGACACCTGCGGCGCCATTACCGGAGCGGTCATCGCTGTCGGCTGTGTTCAAGGCCGCAGCGCCCTGCCGGAGGGGGAAGGCAAGGAGGCGGTAAAAAAAGCGGCCAATCAGCTTTACGGCAAACCGGGGCTGTATCGTCTGTTTAATCAGATACCGAACAAATTCCTGGAAAAATACGGTTTCACCCTGTGCCGCGATCTGACGTCGAAATGGCAGGAGACGTGGCTCTGCCGGGATCATGCCCTGCACTGCCGGGAGATTATCACCGATGCGGCGGCGATCGCTGCGGAACTTTGCCTGGCGGATTACGAAGAAGCGGCCGCCAAGCCTTTCGGGAAAAATGTTGAAAATCTCAAGGATCCGGCTGCCGACCAGTCCGACAAACCTGCTTGAGGGACCGCCAGCGGGGCAGGTTGCTCCAATTAAGAGATCATTAACCCTCATACCCGGCTGCGGCGAAGTGACAGCAGGAATGCGGGTCCATAAACATCAAGTTGTTTCCCGGCCCGGGGCGCCGCTTTCCGGACAAAGCACCGGGGCGGTGCGAGCGATTACGCAACGAAAGCGCCGCCCGGCCCGGGCATCTTGCCAACGGCCCTCTGGGCCTGCCGCCTTGGGCGATCCCCGACCCGGTCATTGACGACAGCATGAATCACCTTATCTAAAGGTTCTTTTTCAAACGCCAATTGCTCCGATCGCTTCCCTTCAATCCGTCTTCATGGGCCGGGGCTGGTGGATTAACATGGCACTTCACCCCGGCGGAGAGGTTCCCGCATCTCGCCGCCGGCATCGCTGCCGCCCAAAAAAGGGCGACCTCCGTTTTCAGGGGCGGCAATCAAGGTTCTTTGGACTTCACCTTCACGGAGATGCTCCGGCAGCATTCCGCGTTCTTCACGACAAAGCAGTCCGGTCGTTCCATGAGCTGATACTGACCGGTGGCCTCAATTTCCAGATCGTTCCGGGTAAGATTGCCTTCCTTGGGAATGAACAACATCCGGCCGATGGGGATGCCCGCTTCTTTCAAGATTGCCATTGTCCGCTTCTCCTCCTTATGGTGATCAAAGAAATTTTACCCAATACCAACGTCGTTATCAACAGGCCGGCGTTTATCGAGCTGCCGTCGCCCTCATCTCAAGAGGATCAAGCCCGTCCAGACCACCCGTCCCTGTACGGGAAAGGCCAGCGGCAACCCGACGTTCGCCAGGGTCGCCGCCACGTCGATCCCCATGGCCTCCAGGGAGGGACGCGCCCGGAATGGAAAACGGCAGTTCGTCCCCCCTTCGGCGGCCACGCAGACGGCGCAGAGGCGGCAGCAGCCGCCGATCAGGCCGGCGGCGAAACGGAAACCGGCCATAAAGGCCTCTTTCTCCGCCAGGTTTACCAGTTCGTGGAGTCTTCCCGCCGGGGCATAAACGTCCTCATGGGGCCGGAGCCCGTTCAACCCGGCGATTTCCGCCTCCACCTGGAGGATGAGGGCCTCTTCATAGCGGTCGAGGGTTTGCCGGAACTCCGCCACGGACATGACAAAAGGGGGACACATAAGGTTCCGGTCATAACTGTCGCAGATCGGCACCCGGCACTTAAGGCGCACCCGCTCGTCAACGACGATCCGGTCCGCCGACACCACCCGGACCGTCGTCGCCCCTTTTCCCTTAAGCAGCGCGATCAACGCCGCAAGCTCTCCCCCTGCATCTCCAGGGTCTTGCCTCTTCCCGCGCTCGGGGCTCTCCTCGTCGTTCATCCACCCCCTACCTTTCCTTCCGAAAACACGGCCTCCGGAGGGCCATCCCCAAGTCTGGTCCGGGAAGGGAAACCGCCTCCTCATCACCGCCCCGTTTTACCAGGGCATCTATAACCCGTGCCGCCTTTATCCTCCCGATAGCCCAGGCCCCGGCCTTATGGATCGGCACCGACACTGTAATCGGCGCCGGTCAACCTTTCCGCCCCGGCTGCCGTCACCAGATAGGTGTCCTCCACCCCTATGACGCCCAAACCGGGAAAACTGAACTTCGGCTCCAGGGCCAGCACCATCCCCGTCGCCAGGGGGACGGCTCCTTCTTTGGCGATGACCGGGAACTCGTCGAGCTCGAGGCCGAGGCCGTGACCGCAGAATGCCGCCCGGTTGCCGCCGTAGCCCAGAAAGTGGTCCGCCAGGCCGTAATCCGCCGCCAACTGCTGCGCCTGCCGGAAAAGATCCCCCGTCAAGACGCCGGGACGCATGGCCGCGGCCAGCAACGCTTCCATCTCGATGGCGGCCCGATAGGTTCTCGCCGGCCCTTCCGGCAGGACGCCGATGGCCAGGGTCCGGGTCTGATCGACGATGTATCCGCCCCAGGCGCCCACCAGATCCATGATCACCGGCTCATGGCGCTTCAGCTTCCGGAATCCCGAACCCTGCGGAGAGGCGGGACTCAGACCGCTGCCCCCCGTGGGGCTGTCCACAAAGGTAAGGCTCGCCGCCGCAGGTCCCGACAGCAGATGCCCCCAATAGACCTCCTGGTTGAAACCCCGCATGCGCACCAGCCCCTGATGTCCCCGTTTCCGGGCTTCTCCCTCGATGATTCCCGCCAGTTCCACCTCGGTGATCCCCTCCCGGAGATGCGCCCGGGCCGTGGCCACCATGAAATCCGCCAGCCGGGCCGCCCGGCGGATTATCGCCACCTCGTAGGGCGATTTTATCATCCGCACCTGCCGGATCGCCGGCCAGACATCGACGATCTCTCCGGGGTTCAGAAGCTGCCGCCACCGTTCATACTGGTTCACCGGCAGGATATCCAGCTCCATACCCAAACGGCGGACCTTCCTGAAACCGCAACCGTCCAGGAGCCTCGGGATCTCCCCGTAGGAAGCCACGGCCGTAATGGCGTTCAGTTCCGAATCGCTACGGACCCGTTCCGGATTTTTCTTGACAAAAAAAAGGGGTGAACCTTCCCGGGGGATGAAGAGGCAGGCCTGGGCAACAGCGCCGGAAAAGTAAAACAGATTGGTATTTCCCAGGATCAGGGCGCCGTCGACATCCCCGGCCGCCATGTTTGCCTGTAATTTACCGATTCGTGCGCACAATTCCCCTCGGGGAGTCCTGCCGGCAACCCCGCCGGGCAAATCAGAACTCCATACCGGGCCGTTCCTTGATCCCTTTGGCGTAGTGATGCTTTATCTCCTGAATTTCACTCACCGTATCGGCCAGATCGATAATTTCCGGGGGGGCATAACGACCCGTGAGGACAAGATCCACCGCCGGCGGCTTGGTGGTCACCAGCTCCACGACCTCGGCCAGGGGAATGAGTTTGAAGTCCAACGCCACGTTTATCTCGTCCAGAATAACGAGATCGTGTTCTCCCGCAGTGATTACCTGCCGGGCCAAATCCAGGCCCGCCCGGGCCAGCTCGATGTCGACGGGGGCGGGGTTGTCCCGCATGACGAAGCTGTCCAGGCCGCTCTGACATATGGTGAAATCGGGGAAGGCCTTCTCCGCGGCCAGCACTTCACCGTATTTTCTCCCTTTCATGAACTGGATCATGAAGACCCTGCGCCCGTGACCGATGGCCCGCAGTGCCTGGCCGACGGCAGCGGTCGTCTTCCCCTTCCCGTTGCCCGTAATGACCATGACGATGCCCCGGTTGAATTTCGCCAGGGTCTCTGCAATGAGATTATCCGCCACCTTTGTCCCCCCTATGGTTATGGAAAGGCCCGCCGCTGATTGGGCGTAGGGAACACCCGTTGCGCCCGCCGCCGGGCCGGGAGAACAAAAACCCGGGATGTTCCTGCCATCCCGGGTTTTTGCGATTAAAGAGTCTATTTTAGGTGCTGCATTCCTTCAGATAGCGTTTCGCTACATCCTCGGCAAGGGTGTAGGGATCCGTTTCTTTGTTGATCAACTTCTGGATCATTTGCTCAATTTCACCAGCCTGCACCAGCCGTTCCAGGATCGGCTCCAGAACGCTGTTGCGGATCGCTTCGTTCAGCTCCACCACCGCCTTCCGCCGTACCCGGGAACCGATCAGGTTGTGCTGAACCAGGTGCTGATAGTGCTTTTCGATCGTCGCCGAAAGTTCTTCCAGACTCTTCCCGAATCCTTCCGGTTCGAAGGCGTTTTCCACCCGGATGATGGGGGGACGCCAACCCGCCGCGAAGGTCTCCGGCGGCGCCATATCCAGCATGGCCATGATCTCCCGCCGCAGTTTGGAGGACCCTTCCCGATCCGCCTTGTTGATGACGAAGATATCGGCGATTTCCATGATACCCGCCTTGATGGCCTGGATCTCGTCGCCCATCCCCGGAATCAACACGACGATGACCGTATGAGAATGGTTGATGATATCGACCTCTTGCTGACCGGTCCCCACGGTTTCCACGATAACGATGTCTTTACCCATCACATCCAGGATATGGATGGCGTCGCCCACGGCCTTGGCCAGGCCGCCCAGGGCGCCGCGGGTCGCCAGGGAACGGACGAAAACCCCCGGATCTTCGGCGTGGCGCTGCATGCGGATCCGGTCTCCCAGGATGGCGCCGCCGGTGAAGGGACTCGTCGGGTCCACGGCCAGGACGCCCACGGTTTTCTCCTTCTTCCGGAAAGACTCCACCAGGCCGTCCACCAGGGTGGATTTGCCCGCTCCCGGGGAACCGGTGAGACCGATGACATGGGCCCTGCCGGTCAGGGGAAAGATATGTTTGATGGTGGATCGCGCTTCGACCATCCCATCTTCCAGGTTGCGTATAAGGCGGGAGGCCGTCCTCACGTCCCCCGCCTTGATCTTTTTTACCCGTTCCATGATCTCAATTCCTTGGTTGTACATTCGTTCTGAACCATTCCACGATGCTGTCGAGGGTTGCGCCGGGGACCCAGATCGCCTTCAGCCCGGCGTCGTAAAGCATCTGAAAATCCTGCTCCGGAATAATGCCGCCGCCCACGACGGTAATGTCGTCGGCCCCCTGCTCCTTCAGGAGCTTGGCCACGGCGGGAAACAGATACCGATGGGCCCCGGAGAGGCAGCTCAGCCCCACTACATCCACATCTTCCTGGATCGCCGCGGAGGCGATCTGTTCCGGCGTCTGATGACAACCGGTATAAATGACCTCGAAGCCGGCGTCACGGAAGCAGCGCGCCAGGACCCTGGCCCCGCGATCGTGACCGTCCAGACCCGGTTTGGCAACCATTACACGAAGTTTTCTCTCTGCCATAGCGAATTTCCCTCCTCAAGTCGTTGTCTTAGTACAAACCCGGATCCCGGTATTCACCGTAAACTTCCCGATAGACATCGCAGATCTCCTGGACGGAGGCCAGGCTCTTCACCGCCTCGATGCAGTAGGGCATGACGTTGTCGCCCTTCTTGCAGGCGGCCTTGATATCGTCCAGGGCCTTCTTGACGGCCTTGTTGTCCCGTTTCCGGCGCACGGCGTTCAGGCGCTCGATCTGCTGTATTTCCACGGAATCGTCGATCTCGACCAGGGGGATAGGGGTTGCCTCGGGAGAGACATACTTGTTGATACCGATCATGATCTTTTCCCCGGCATCGACCTGCCGTTGGTAGAGATAGGAGGCGTCGGAGATCTCCAACTGGGGGTAACCCTTCTCGATGGCGGCCACCATGCCGCCCATCTCGTCGATCTTGTGGATGTATTCCCAGGCCTTCTCCTCCATCTCGTTGGTCAGGGCCTCGACGAAATAGGAACCCGCCAGGGGATCGATGGTGTTGGCGACCCCGGTTTCCTCGGCGATGATCTGCTGGGTCCTAAGGGCGATCTGCACCGCGTGGTCCGAGGGGAGGCAGAGAACCTCGTCCAGGGAGTTCGTGTGCAGCGACTGGGTCCCGCCCAATACCGCCGCCAGGGCCTCGGTGGCCGTCCGGATGACGTTGTTGTAAGGCTGCTGGGCCGTAAGGGAACAGCCCGCCGTCTGGGTGTGGAACCGCATCCACCAGGAACGGGGATCCTTGGATTTATAGCGCTCCCGCATGGCCTTCGCCCAGATCCGCCGCGCCGCCCGCATCTTGGCGATCTCTTCGAAGAAGTCGATGTGGGAATTGAAGAAGAAGGAAAGCCGCGGGGCGAATTCATCCACATCCAACCCCTTGCGGCGGATCACGTCTTCCACGTACTCCATCCCGTCCCGAAGGGTGAAGGCCAGCTCCTGCACCGCCGTCGCCCCCGCTTCCCGGATGTGGTAACCGCTGATGCTGATGGTATTCCACCGGGGGACGTACTTCGTCCCGAATTCCACCGTGTCGCTGATCAGCTTCACCGAGGGATCGGGAGGGCACATCAGGGTCTTCTGGGCGATGAATTCCTTGAGCATGTCGTTCTGGATCGTCCCGCCGATCTTCGTCAGGGGGATCCCCTTGATCTCCGCCGCGGCGCAGTACATGGCCCAGAGGGCCGTCGCCGGCGGATTGATCGTCATGGACGTGGTCACCCGGTCCATGGGGATCCCGTCCACCAACTGCATGAAGTCTTCCAGGGTATCGATGGCGACGCCGCACTTCCCGCATTCCCCCCTGGCTTTGGGAGAGTCGGTGTCGTAGCCCATCAAGGTCGGAAAATCGAAGGCCGTACTCAGTCCGGTCTGGCCTTCTTTCAGGAGCAGGTGCCAGCGCGCATTGGTCGTCTTGGCGTCGCCCATTCCGGAAAACATCCGGAAAGTCCAGTATTTGCCCCGATAACCCGTGGGCTGGTTGCCGCGGAGATAGGGATATTGACCGGGATAGCCGATGTCTCTCTCGAAATCCATATCCTTGATGTCCTCCGGACCGTAGAGACGCTTGATCTCCAGATCGGACACGGTGGACCAGCGCGGTTTCTGATCGGGATTTTTGGCGACGACCTTGCGGACCTCGTCCTCCCACTTCTGCCTCATCGTGCTGGATGCTGCCAGCACTTCCGCTGCAAAGTACATACGTTACACCCTCCTTGCTTTAAAATGTTTCATGAAACCCTTAAGAGACCTGATCATAAAACCTTTCCCAATTCCTGAGCATCATAATACTTCTTTATGATACCTGCTCATGACCCCCCGTGCGGGAAGTATCCCGGCGTCATGAGCAAGCGGCAGGCAAGTGAATGAACCATAGGAGGAACGTGTTTAACAGCTGGCTTCTCGTTATCCGGCTATTCGGATATCATTAAGAACCGGAAGCGCTCTTCTACACCGAATGTTCTGATATTACGATGCCACCATTTTGTCAAGGGGAAAAGGGTCGGGAACGCAAATTTTAGCAGGAAACGGGGCTCACGAAAAAAATCGGCCCCAAAGAACCCCGGGCGGATGCAGGGGGGGTAGGCAGTCCGCCCGGGGGAGGGTGCAGCGCACCTATTTCCATAACGACAGGGATCCTTTGATCTTCTGGGCCTTCATCATCTCTTCCAGTTCTTTCTTGAGCAGTTCCTCGTAATTCCTGGCAATGACGTAAATAGCATAGTCGAACATGAGGATGGTGCGGCTCTGGCTTTCCGCAGCCTGATGGTGTTCCACCGCCGTGATGAAAACCGCCTGGGAAGAGGAGAAGAGCCACATGTGCCGCCTCATCAAAGTCAGGGTATAGATGACCTCGGCAAGGGGGATGCGCTGGCGGTAGCGATCCTCGGCAAAGCGGGAAAAAAGGGCCTGGGCTTCTTCAAAGGGTTTGTCGGTGAAAAAGAGCTTGCCGAAATTCTTGAAGAAGTACATAGCCTGCCGCTTCGCCTCCTCTTCCGGCAGCGTATGATATGTCGGGGTGCGGGGGTTCAACTTTACATTGTTATACCATTGCTGGGCAATAGCCTCGGCATTGGCCTCGGTGATCTCGATCAATTTTGTGGCATATGATGTCATAGTCTGACCCTCCTTTTATGCTTGAGAATATCCGGAGCTCTCCTAAAGAGCTGAAACGGATTGTTGCCATTCAGCGGACACGGGTTATTTCTTCTTCTTTGCCCCCTTGCCAGCCGTTTCCCCGGTCGTCTTTTGTTCCGTGATATCTTCCAGGGTCTCCACGGCACCGACGAGCTCTCCTTTGGAGTCCCGGATTACCGCCGCGGTAAACCGCAGCCAGCGCCCGTTCTCACCCAGATCGGGGAAGAAGTCCGTCGCCTCGTAAGCGTCTTCGATAAGCTCCGAAGGCCGGTATTTGCCCGAATACCAATGGGGGATCTTTTCCAGGGCGCTGTCCACAAGGAGGTCGGCCATGCAGGGCCGTTCCTTGGCATAGAAGGCCTGCCATTGCCGGTTCGTGCCGACGACCTCCTCCGCCTTGATATTACTGAGCCGCTCCAGGGCGCGATTCCAATACATCACTTTGTGGTCCTTGCCGATCACGAAGGCGGGAATGGAGAAACCCTGGATAACACTGTACAGACGGCGTTCGTTTTCCACGATTTCCTGCTCGATGGCCTTCCGTTCCGTGATGTCCTCCAGCGTCTCGATGGCCCCCAGGAGCACCCGCTGAGAACTGCGAATGGGCACGGCCACAAATCTCAACCACCGGCCTTTCGGGCCCAGATCGGGGAAAAATCCTTCCGCCTGGTAGGTCTCTTCCAGCAATTGCGACTTGGCCACCCCTGGATACCATTCCGGGATTATCTCCGGGGTCTCGTTTACGAGCAGATCGGCCATGCAGGGACGTTCGCTGGCGTAGAAGGCCCGCCAGTGCTCGTTGGTACCGATCATGTCGGCGGCGGGGAGTTTGCTGAGCTTCTCCAGCGCCCGGTTCCAGTAGATGATCTTGTGGTCGATGCCGATGACGAAGGTGGGCGTCGGCGAGCCTTCGATAACGCTGAACAGTTCCCGTTCCGTTTCCCGCTGTTTCAATTCGTAGTTTTTTTGCTCCGTTATATCCTCGAGGGTCTCCAGCGCCCCCACCAGCTTCCCGTCTTCATCCCGGATGGCCGCTGCGGTAAAACGCAGCCACAAACCGCCGTCACCCAGGGCGGGAAAGAAATCCGTGGCCTCATATGCCTCTTCCAGAAGCGCCGATTTCCGGTATTTGCCCTCATACCACTTGGGGATTCTCGCGCTTACCCCATCGACGATCAGGTCGGCCATACAGGGCCGCTCTTCGGCGTAGAAGGCCCGCCACTGCTGATTGGTACCGATGATCTCCCCGGCGGGTATCCTGCTGAGTCTCTCCAGCGCCCGGTTCCAGAAAAGGACCTTGTGATCCGTTCCGATTACGAAGGCGGGAATGGAAAAGCTCTGAACGACACTGTGCAGCAACCCCGATGCCGTGGACGCCTGCCCTGTTGTTCCCTTTTTCTTGGCTGTGTCTTTTTTCATAAGGACCTCCTTGCCTGTGATAAAAGAATCCCTTGTTGCGGGCCCGGAAACATCATGAAACATTATTAAGGAATTTTTTGGACTGGAAAGCCTTCTTCACCATATCCGCCGCTTCTTCGCAGGAGAGGATCGCCGTGTTGACCACCAGGTCGTAATTGGCGGGATCGGTAATATCCTCGTTGAAGTACTTCTTGATGAACGCCGCCCGGTCACTGTCGGTCTTGATGATATAGCCCTCCGCCTCGGCGCCGGTGCAGTTGCGGTTCTTCATCACCCGAAGGACCCGTTTGTCGAAGGGGGCGATAAAACGGACGCGGAAGATCCGGTCCGGCGGCAGGATGAACTGGGCCCCCCGGCCGACGATGATGGCGTTGCCGTGTTCGCCGATGGTGCCGATGACCTTCGTCAGGTGCTGGAGATACACATCGGGCCAGAGATGGCGGGACGTGAAGAGAGAGTTGATCCAACTGTCGAGCTTGGTCACATTCTTTTCATCGAGGGTCTTGACCACCTTTTCGCTCATGTTGGCGCTCTCCGCGACCCGGGAGATGATCTGGCCGCCGATGAGATCCATCTTCAGATCCGCCGCCAGGATCCTGGCGATTTCGCTTCCCCCGGCGCCGGGTTCCCGGGAAACGGTGATGCAGGGCTTGGCCCGGACGGGTCTCTCCTTGCGCCATCTTTCCAGCTGCTGTTCGACAATCTGCCGATCCTCCTCCACATCCTTGATCGTGAAATCTCTCGTAAAATCAGGACAATGAATATTTACCGCCCCGTCGGTGGCGACGGAGAACCGCTTCTGACAATGCTGCCGCCACGCGCAGATGATACAAAGCCTCTTCTCGATTCCCATAACCGTTACCCCCTTTCATCCAAAAAAACAGCCTATGATTCGATTTTCCCTAGCTATGCGGTACCCGTTCCCCCCCTGCCGGAGGGTCAATCCGGGGTTATGCCTCCCCTGGAGTCATCCCCGGCTGCGACCCGCGGTCACAGATGTTCCGCCGCCCTCCGACGGGCCTTTTTCCCCGGTTTCGCAACGTTTCCGTCTTCTTTCATGGCCTCGAATCCGGCCACGATATCGAGGAGTTCCTCCGTAATGGTCATCTGGCGCTGGCGGTGGAACTGGACATCCAGTTCCTCCAGCCGTTCCTCGATGTTTTTCTCGGCATTCTGCATCGCCGCCAGGCGGCTCGCATTTTCACTGGCCAGGGAATTGGCGAAGGACCGGTAGATGGAAACGAAGAGATACTCCCGGATCAGCGACCGGAAGATCCGCTCCCATTCCATGGTGAACATGGGGATCGTCCGGGACTCCCAGCGCCGCCGCTTCAGGGTCAGGAGCCAGTCCCTGTCCACAGGGAGGAGCTTGAGGGTCTGAGGCCGGTATGTGGCTCCGGAGAGGTATTCGTTATAGTAAAGACGCATATTTTCCACGGAATTCTTGAAGCGCCAGCTCTCCATGACCAGGGTGATATCCTGAACCATGGCGGTGATGCCCGCCGTCGATCCCGGAGTGGCGAGGATTTCGAAAACCTTCTGCCCGGAGTCTTCCAGGATATCGGCAACCCGCATACCCACGGCAATGACGATCCGGTTCTCCCGGGGGATCCCCGTTTTGTCCATCTCCTCCAGGGCATGCTGGGCGATGATGTTGTTGAGCTGGCCGCAGAGCCCCTGGTCGGAGCCGAAGACCACCGCCCCGAGCAGGGCGGCCCGGGTGCCGGCCCGCGCTCCGGTAATGATCCCCCGGCGATCCCGGAGGACGATCTGCAGACCCATCTCCACGGTCCGGTAATAGTCGGCGAGGGATTCCACCGCCCGCTGATACTGGCGGATGCTCACCGCCGCCAGGGCCTTCATGGTCTTCACGACGCTCAGGAGGTCGTCGGCGCTCTGGATCTTCCTCTTCAGGGCTTCAGCGGTCAGCACGTTCGTTCTCCTTCACAAAGCTGCCGGCGGTAAGCTTCGCGGCATTGACGAGGAGTTCCCGCTCCGCGTCGCCCAGTTTGTCACCCGCGGCGATGCGGGCGCAGAAGGCGCCGTGGTTCTCGGTCACATGTCCCCGGAGGGCATCCTCCGCCGGCCGGACATCAGCTATAGCCACACTGTCGAACATCCCCGAGGTGACGGCGAGAATGGCCGCCACCTGCTCCGCCACGGGAATCGGTTTGTACTGTGGTTGTTTGAGGATCTCCCGGACCCGCCAGCCCCTCTCGAGAACCCGCCGGGTCGCCTCGTCGAGACGGGTGCCGAAGCGGGAAAAGGTTTCCAGCTCTTCGAACTGGGAGTAGGAGATCCGCACATCCCCGGCGACGGCCCGATAGGCCGGCAGTTGGGCCTTACCGCCCACCCGGGAGACGGATTTCCCCACGTCCACGGCGGGGAGAATCCCCTTTTGATAGAGACGGGGGGAAAGATACAACTGCCCGTCGGTAATGGAGATGAGGTTCGTGGGGATGTACCCGGAGATATCCTGGGCCTCCGTCTCCACGATGGGCAGAGAAGTGAGGGAGCCGCCGCCGTGTTCCTTCCGGAGATGGGTGGAGCGTTCCAGGAGACGGGAATGGATGTAGAAGATATCGCCGGGAAAGGCCTCCCGGCCGGGGGGCCGCCGGAGGAGGAGCGACAGCTCCCGGTAGGCCCGGGCATGGTAGGTCAGATCGTCATAGATGATCAGGACATCCCGGCCCTGGGAGATGAAGTACTCCCCCATGGAGGTGGCGGCGTAAGGGGCGATGAACTGGAGACCCGGGGGCTCGTCGCCCACGGCGACTACAACGATGGTATAATCCAGGGCGTTGTACTGCTTGAGGTCGGCGATGACCTTCGCCACATCGGAGGCCTTCTTCCCCACAGTACAGTAGATGCAAAGGACGTCCTTGTCGGCCTGGTTGATGATGGTATCAACGGCGATGGCCGTCTTCCCCGTCTGGCGGTCGCCGACGATGAGTTCCCGCTGCCCCCGGCCGATGGGAAAGAGGGCGTCGATCACCTTGATACCGGTCTGGAGAGGTACGGTAACGGGATCCCGGGCCATGACCGGCGGGGCCTCCCGTTCCACGGGGAGGCGCTTTACCGTCTGGATCTCCCCCCGGTTGTCCAGGGGACGGCCCAGGGCATCCACGACCCGGCCGACAAGGGATTCCCCTACAGGGACATCAAGCACGCGGCCCGTACGCCGGACCTCGGCGCCGGTCTGGATGCCCTCGCTGGGACCCAGGAGGATCACGCCGATCTCCTCGGCGTCGATGTTGAAAACCAGCCCCTGGAGGTTGTGGGGAAACAGGACCAGCTCCTCCGCCCGGATGTTCGGCAGCCCCGTCACCCGGACGATGCCGTAACCCACATAGGTGACGACCCCCACCTCCCGGTCCCTCAGTTCGGCCTCCTGACCGGCGAGGACGTCGTCCATCGTCCGGAAGGCGCCGTTCAGAAATTCTTTCAACTCTTCCTTTTCTGTCGCGGTATTATTCATGTTCTGCTCTCCTTGACCGTGACCGTTGGCGGTCTTCCCATCGTGTCTCACCCACCGTCACCGAAACGTCCTTCACCGGCGCCTCATGTCCGTTCCCATCCTACCTGTGCTCCTGGGCCGCCTCCTGCAGGGCCCCGTAGAAGCGTTCTTCCAGAGAGTCGATATAGTCCTTGATGCTCCAGGCGATCTTGTGCCCGTCCGCCCGGAGTTCCCACCCCGACAGGACATCCTCGGAGCACTCGTAAACGACCTCCGCATCTTCCGGCAGATAGGGTCCGATGCTTTCCTGGAAACGCCGCCGGGTGGACAGCGGGATTTCATAGGCGCAGGAGACGGTGATCCGCAATCCCTCGGCGCTTTCGGAGAGGAACCGGCGCCGCTCCCCCTCATCGAGGGCGGCCCAGCGCGTCAGCAGGACGTTGACGATCTGCTCCTCCAGGTCAAGATCGGCCAGATCTTTCAGCACCCGGCGGGTGATGGCGTAGATCTGGTTACCCGCCAACTGCCTCAATTCCTGAAGAAAATTCTCCCTTTCCGAGCGTAGGGCCTCGATCCATCTGTTCTTCAGGAAATCCACCTCTTCCCGGGCCTTCTCCAGGAGGCGTTCCCGGTAAGCCTCCGCATCCCGGCGGGCCTGGTTGAGCATCTCCTCGTAGCGCGCCTCCAGATCCTGGAGCTTCTGTTCACAGGCCGCCGCCGCTGTTTCGGCTTCCTCCTGGGAACGTTCCGCCTCGGCGAACCGGGCGGCGATCTTGGCCTCCCGGGCATCCATGGCCCCGACAATCCGCCCGAAGAGAAACTTCTTCAGGAGGAACATCAGGATCAGGAGGTTGACGATCTGGGAGAAAAAGACGAACCAGTCGATATGCATGGATCATCCTCCTGCTTTCTTGATGACATAGGTCCAGAACGGATTGGCGAAAACCAGGATCATGGAGATGACGAAGCAGTAGATGGCGATGGATTCAATCATGGCGAGGCCGACAAAGAGGGTTCGCGTCAGAGAGTTTCGCTCGTCGGGTTGCTGGGCGATGGAATTCAACGCCCCCTGTACGGCCCTGCCCTGCCCGAGTCCCGGCCCGATGGAGCCGATGGCCATACAGATCCCGGCCGTAATGATCGATGCCATTGCAACGATGCTGATGCTGTCCATAGTCTTTATCCTCCCTTTCTTAATGGTTTGAGTTGGTTTTATGTTCCGTCTCCTCGTGAGACTGGGTCGCCGAAGCTATGTAGACCATCGTCAGGATGGCAAAGATATAGGCCTGGATCAGCCCGATGAGGAGCCCCAGGATCTGCATCACCACGGGAAAGAAAAGCGGGGTCACGGCCAGCAGAATGGCGATGACCTTCTCGTGGCTCATGAGATTGCCGAAGAGCCGGACGGCCAGGGCCAGGGTCCGGGAGATCTCCCCCATGACATGAAAGGGGAAGAAGATAAAGGTGGGGCGGAAGTACTCTTTGAGGTACTCCACCACCCCCTGTTTGGTGATGCCGTAAATGGGGACGGCGAAAAAGACCGTGATCGCCAGGGCCGCCGTGGTCGTCAGCGATGAAGTCGGGGCCACGTAACCCGGGATGAAGGTAAAGAGGTTCGCCGCCAGAATGAACAGAAACAACGTGCCGACGAAGGGGAAATAGGTGTTTACCCCGTCTTTGACCATATCACCGATCTCGGCGCGGATACCGGCAATGATGACCTCCATGAAATTCTGCCACCGGCTCATGCTCCGGTCCGTGGAAAGGTTCCGGGTGATCAGTATGGATCCCACCACCAGGAGGGCCATGATCATCCAGGTATAGACGAGGGTGGCGTTGATGGTGATGACGCCCCAGGTAAAAAGGATCACCTGATCGGGACTGATCTGATGAATGGCGACTACTTCCATACGGCGGCTCCTTTCATGGCCGGAGCGGGGATTTTACCCAGGATCTTCGTCATCGCAACCCGGACGATGATGAAGCCCGTAACGGCGGCGGCAAGACGTTCCCAGGCCCCGTCCATGAGGAGATAAAAACCTCCCAGGGCCAGGACGAGCCGTTGGAGGTAACTCACCGCCAGCAACCGCCAGGGACGGGGGGCATCGGGGAGGCGCCGCACCGTCTGCCAGAGGCCGGAGAAATAGAGAAAGCCGATGAGGCCGCCGGCGACCAGAGGGATCAAAAGCTCATAGAGGGTATGGTTCATGTCCGTTTCCTTTCAAGAACATAAAACTCCGCTTTGATTCAAAAGCGGCCGTCAATCCTTGATGATGTTCTCCCGGGCCTTCTTGACCCAATACCCGGCATTGAGCGAACCCAGGGCCACCCCCAGGATGAGCAGCATCAGGGTCCAGGAGAAGCGGCTCGGCCAGGTCTGGTCGATCCAGTAGCCCAGGGCGGTCCCGATGAGGGTGGGGATGGCGACGGACCAGCCGACGATGCCGAACATCCCCAGGCCGAACCAGATGCCCTCGTCTTTTTGGGTCTTCCCCTTCAGGCGCCGCTTTTCCTTGAGACCGACCTGGCGGGTGAATTCTTCCGCCTGCTTGAGGCGCCGCTCGCTGGGCGTCAGTTGTTCGTCCGTCATAATGACCTCACAAAGATTCCCCCCAAAAACCGTTATCCCTGCCGCCGGCACGGCATCCGGGGCTATTCGTGCCGCAGTTCCATGAAGCGCCGCAGGAGGTCCACCTCCAGCCGCGCCGCCGCCGTGCGGGCCTTTTTCTCCCGCTCGTCGATCTCCCGGTACCGGGCGACGACGACCTCCTTGAGTTCCCCGAGTTCCCGGCCGGAGACGGCGTTCCGGGTGGAAACGAAGATCTCGGAACCCCGCTTGACCAGGGAGCCGACGTCCACGGCCAGATGATGTTCCGTACCGTCGGCGGCGGTATAGGTGAACACCCCGGGGACCAGGGGGGCGGCAAAATCCACATGCTGGGGCAGGAGGCAGAAGAAGCCGTTTTCCGCCTCGGCGACCACCCTCGTCACCTCTTCGGTAAGCAGCACCTCTGCGGGTAGCAGGACCTTCAGTTGCATCTCTTTTCCCTCTTTACACCCTTATTCGATCCTTATCCGGCCTTCCGGATCCGGCTTTTCCCCGTTCCGTTCCTTCCCGGATGAAGGAATTATCCATAGACCCCCGGCCGGGGCTTCATCACTCCCGGACAGCTTCGTCCACCGTGCCGATCATGTACAGGGAGCTTTCGGGATAATCGGCGAATTCGTCGTTCAGGATCCGCTCGCAGCCGTCCAGGGCGTCCGGGAGAGCCACCATCTTCCCCGCCTTGCCGATGAACTGTTCCGTCACATAGAAGGGCTGGGTGAAAAAGCGCTCCAGCCGCCGGGCCCGAAACACCGTCCGCTGATCCTCCCGGGAGAGCTCGTTGATCCCCAGCATGGCGATGATGTCCTTCAGTTCCTCATAAATGGTGAGATTGCGGCGGATCTCCTGGGCGATCCGGTAATGCCGCTCCCCGGCGATGGTGGGCATGAGCATCTTGGAGCCCGACTGGAGGAGGTCGATGGCCGGGTAGAAACCCTCACTGGCCCGCTTCCGGGAAAGGACGATGGAAGCGGTGAGATGGCTGAAGGTGTGGCTGGCCGAGGGATCGGTGAAGTCGTCGGCGGGGACGTAAACCGCCTGGATGGAGGTGATGGCCCCGGTGGAGGTGTTGCAGATCCGCTCTTCCAACTCGGCGAGGTCCGAGGCCAGGGTAGGCTGATAGCCCAGACGGGAGGGGAGCAGACCCATGAGGCCTGAAACCTCCTGGCCCGCCTGGATGAACCGGAAGATATTGTCGATGAGGAGGAGGACATCCTGGCGTTCGTCGTCCCGAAAGTACTCGGCCATGGTGAGACCGGTGTGTCCGACGCGGAAACGCGCCCCGGGAGGTTCGTTCATCTGCCCGAAGACCATGACGGTGTTGGCCAGGACGCCCGCCTCCTTCATTTCCCGGTACAATTCCTCCCCCTCCCGGCACCGTTCGCCGACGCCGCAGAAGATGCTGATCCCGTGATGGTGCCCCACCATGTTGTGGATCATCTCCGTGAGGAGGACCGTCTTGCCCACGCCGGCGCCGCCGAAGAGACCGGCCTTGCCGCCCCGCTCCAGGGGGCAGAGGACATCCACGGCCTTGATCCCCGTCTCGAAGATTTCCGACACGGTGGACTGCTGGGTAAGGGGGATCTGGACGCCGTGGATGGGGCGGTGCTGCTCCCCGGAGAGCCCTTCCATGTTGTCGATGGGTTCCCCGAAGACGTTGAAGACCCGGCCGAGGAGTTCCTTGCCCACAGGAATCAGAAAGGGCGCCCCGGTGTCGACGACCCGCGAGCCCCGGGCCAGGCCCTGGGTGGGCCGGAGGGCGATGCCGCGTACCACCTCGTCGTTGAGCTGCACCATGACCTCGATGCGGATGCCGCCGTCGTCGCCGGCATGGAGGACGTTGCGGATGGCGGGCAGGTGTCCCGCAGGAAAGCGGGCATCCACCACGCTGCCCCGTACGGAAACGACGGTTCCTTCGTAGTGTTCCTGTTTCATCATGAGTAGGCTCCCTTTTCTCCTTTATAGAAGCATAGCTTAATGTTCATGATTCACCGCCGCCGGCTGCGCTCTGTACATCTCCTCCGCCCGGGACACCCCCTCGCTCAGGAAAGCCACGACCGTGCCGATGACGAGAAAAATCGCCGCCCGGATAATATCATCGGTAAAAGGCACACCTTTTAGGAAGATCAGATGACTGAAGAGGAGGAAACCTCCCAGCCCCACGGCCACCAGGATGCCCTTCTTCTTCCACCAGATGGCCCCCAAGACGATGGGGATATAAAGGAGATGGGTGAAGATGACATTCAGGCCCAAAACGGCGTGATAGTAATAGGTCAGGCCGATGGCCCCGATGATGAGGGCGGTCATGATGATCCCGCGGTAGGGAACCAGCTTCGCCCCGCGGGGGCTTTCCATGCGCAGGACGTTCACGACGCCAAGATTTTTCTCGATCCGGGCATAGATCAGCTCCTGATAACGTCGGCTGATGAAATAGATGGCGTAATCGAACATGAGGATGGTGCGGACCAGACTGTCCACGGCCTGTTTCTGCTCCACCGCGGAGATGAAAATCGTCTGGAACTCGGCGTAAAGCCAGATATGACGCCGCATCATGATCAGGGCGTAGAGGGCCTCGTTGAGAGGAATGTTCCGGGCATGATGCTCCTCGGCGTACCGGGCGAAGTATTGTTGCGAGACATCCGCGGGCTTGTCGGTGAAGAACATCTGCTTGAAGTTGTCATAGAACCTTATCCCCACCGGGACGAGTTTTTCCTCCGGGAGGTCATGATAGGAAGGGGTGCGGGGATTTTTCCGCACGTCCCGGGCCCACTGCCTGGCGATAGGCTCGGCATGGGTCTCGATGAGATTCACGAGTTTTAGCGAACCGGACATATGTGTGGCCCTCCTTTCCGTCTTCGCTGTCTAATCCCGGCCCCTGTCCGGATATGTTCACTTACCTGCCGCCCCGCCGCCGGAGATACGGATTCGGCGGCGGACACAGCGGGCACTCAGGTATTCGGCGCCTCGAACCATTCCAGTTTCATCAGTTCCCGATAACGCTTGGTGATGAAGTACATGGCGTAATCAAACATGAGCATGGTGCGGGTAACGCTGTCGATGGCCTGCTGCCGCTCCACGGCCGTGGAAAAGGTGGCCTGGAATTCGGCGTAAAGCCAGATCTGACGGCGCATGAGGATGAGGGCGTAGACTGCCTCATGGAGAGGCACCCCTTCGCGGTATCGATCCTCGGCGTAACGGCTAAAATACCCGTCCGATGCCTCCACCGGTTTCGGCTCCATGAACAACTTGCGGAAATTCCTGTAAAATGTCACCGCTTGGGGAATCAGCCTTGCCGCCGGCTTGTTGTGATAAAAAGGGGTAAAGGGATTCTTCACCACCAGTTCGGACCACTGGGCGGCGATCTTTTCCGCGTGATTCTCCACCAGATCGATCAATTTCATCGAGGCTAACATCTGCGATCCCTCCCTTCTTTTGCATTTCCCCACTTTTTACTTACGCTATCGCAAGGGCCGTACCAACTCCCCGGCCGGGACATCGTCAATGCAAGATACCGAATATATTTATGAAATAATCAAACCACCTTTTAGGTTCCTTGGGGGAAGATGAAGAAAATGTCGCCCCATCCGGGGCGTCTTCGTCAAGATCCGAAAATATCTCCAATATTCATAAACAATATCGGATAGTTGCAGAGAGCGACAAAAAGGTCGCCCGGGCACGACAGGCGGGTCGCCGCGAAACACCGCCCGGGGCAACGCTTCGCCCCCGCCGGCGGGTCACCGGGCGGCCCCGAAGCCAAGAAAGGCCGGGCGGCCCCGTCATGACCGGGACGGACCGCTGCGGGGCAAATTGTTCTATTGACTTTTGCCCGACCTTCCCCTTAATATGCCACCCACACAGCCATGAACATTCCAACACTCAAAAAGGTGTTTTTCCATCAGCGCGGCCAGCGAACGATGTTGGATGGGGAATCCCCACCGGCGGGACAATCTATATTGAAGGAGGGAAAGAGCAATGGCGGAAGAAGGGTCGACAAAGATGATCACCGCGGAAAAACCGGAGGATTTGAACCAGGAGGACATGGCGCGCCTCATCGTGGACATGTTTCACCGCAACATGGTGCATTACACCCTGTGGTTCACGGCCGTAAAACACCAGTTCGGCATCAACCGGGCCCTGGAAATCATGAAAAAGGCCCGGAAGAACAGCTACGACATCCAGATGGACCGGATGGCCAAGGTGTTCGGGTTTGAAATGGTCAACGGCATTCCCAAGCCGCTCCTGGAGATGCCCAAGGAGAAACTCATCAACATCATGAACAATCTGGGCGTCAACTGGCTGGCCAACGACGGCGTCTGGTTCCAGGCCGTGGAATCCATGCGGGATATGTACGATGCCAAGCGCTGCAACGACACCTGCTGGACCAGATACTCCCCCTTCGAGGCCTGGTCGATCAAGGAATTCCTTGGTCTTCCCGAGCATGCAGGCTTGGCGGGACTGAAACAGGCCCTGCGTTTCCGGATGTACGCCCGGGTCAACGTCCAGTCGATTATCGACGAGAGCCCCACGAGCATCGTCTTCCAGATGAACGACTGCCGGGTCCAGTCGGCACGGAAGCGCCGGGGACTGGAGGATTATCCCTGCAAGTCGGCGGGGCTGGTGGAATACCGCCACTTCGGAGAATACATCGACAGCCGGATCAAATGCGAATGTATAGGCTGCCCGCCGGACCACCACCCGGAGGAATGGTTTTGCGCCTGGCGCTTCTCCATCCCGGCGGGGGCGTAACCGGGGCGATCCCGGGGGCCTTGGCAGGGACGCCGCCCGGACAGCATCGCGGCGGCAAACGTCCGTTTTTGGAGAGGGGGAAGAGATGACCACCGAACCTTTGTTGATGCATCTGGAAAACAACGTCTATCTGGAGGGAGAAGACGCCCTGATCATCATCGACCGGCGGAAGCTTCCCCGCTCCGAGGCGGAGGTTTACTGCACCGATCATGTCGAGGTGGCCCGGGCCATTGAACAGATGATGGTTCAGGGCGCCGGAGACATCGCCATCACGGCGGGCTACGGACTCTATCTGGCGGCCCGGGAAATGGAGAGGCAACAAGGCGATCGCAACATGGCCTTTCTCAAACATGCCGCCGATCGCCTCTGTGCCACCCGGCCGACGGGTTATCACCTCGCCGTTCTCATGGGAAAACTGCTGGAACGGGTCCGGCAGCATCCCGACGGCCGGGCTTCGGAGATCATCCTGGCCGCCCTCAAAAAGAGCCTGGCCCGGCAGCGGGAGATCTCCCAGGCCACGGGGCGGCAGGCGGAAACCATCCTGGAGACGGGGGACACGGTTCTCACCCATTGCTTTGCCGGCGCCGGTCTCCTCTACATGTTCCGGTACGCCCGGGAAAACGGGAAAGAAATCAAGGCGCTCTGCACGGAGACCCGCCCCTATCTCCAGGGGGCGCGGCTGACGGCCTGGTCTCTGAGCGAAATGGGGATCGAAACGACGCTGATTACGGACAATATGGCGGCGTGGTGCATGTCCCGGGGCATGATCGACAAGGTGTTTACGGCGGCGGACCGCATTGCCCTGGACGGCGCGGCGGCCAACAAAGTGGGCACCCTGCAGTTGGCCATCTGTGCCCGCCATTTCGGAATCCCGTTTTACATCCTGGGTTACGGCGGCCCCGACCGCCGCACCCTCCGGGGCAGCGATATCCCCATCGAAGAGCGGGATCCCCGGGAGGTACTGGAATTTCAGGGCACCCCCATCACCGGCGAGCGGGTAAGGGCCTATTACCCGGCCTTCGACGTCACACCGCCGGAGTTGATAACGGCCATCGTCACCCGGGAGGGCATTTACCGGGAGGCGGATAATACTACTGGAGGCGCTCGGGAAATATCTCCACGGTGACGGACGCGTCCTTTTCCAGACAGAGCATCGACTGGGGAACGAGAAAACTCCGCATATGGGAAGGGACGTAGATGAGAAACCAGGGATCATTCTCCCCGTAAAGGCCGCGGCGGCCGATGATCTTGCCCGTGCGGCCGTAAAACGGGTGCCGGGGGTTGTCCACCATGACGATATCGCCGAGTTCCATAGCCTGTCCCTCCCTGTCTGAAAAACCGGTCCACCGGAAACATTTTCCGACCGCCGGAAAATACGGCCGTAACGGCACCTTAACAATCTTCTCCGGGAAAAGCTACCCTTTCTTTGCCCGGGGGCGGCGGCAGGAAATTATGAGGCGCAATGGATACAGTCACGGGGGATACCGGTGGTATCCGCCCGTAATCAAACATTTAAGTCCGAACATGCCACGGACGGTCATTTCGCGTTGAGACGGTATTTGGGAACAATAAACGAGGCAACGAATCATGGCCGGACGGAAACGATACCGGTCCGGGAGGAACCGGAGCTGCTCATGGGGTGCATCGGCGGCTCGCCCATTCCCACCTTTGTCATCGACGGCCGTCATCGCCTCATCTATTGGAACCGGGCCCTGGAAGAGTTAAGCAAGATAAGCGCCGCCGAGGTCATCGGCACCGACCGGCACTGGCGGGCCTTCTATAACCGCCGGCGTCCCTGCCTGGCCGATCTCCTTGTCGCCGGGGAAGTCGCGGAGATACCCCGTTGGTATGGAAATAAATACATAAAATCACCCCTTATCGACGATGCCTACGAGGCGACGGACTACTTCCCGGAGCTGGGGAGCGGCGGCCGCTGGCTCCGCTTTACCGCGGCCCTGCTCCGGGACCCCCGGGGGTCGGTCCTCGGGGCCGTGGAGACCCTGGAGGATATCACGGAACGTAAGATGGCGGAGGAGGCGCTGCTCCGGGCCCATGAAGATCTGGAGACGCGCGTCCGGGAGCGCACCGCCGAGCTGGGCCGGACCAACGAGATCCTCCAGCGCACCACCGATCAGTTGTCCCTTCTGCTTGAATCGTTGCCTATCGTTTCCTACACCCGCAATGCCTCGTCCGGATACGAATTTACCTTCGTCAGTCATTCCGTGACGGAGATCACCGGCTACCAGCCCCGTGAATTCATGGAAGATCACCGCTTCTGGCGGGAACGGCTCCACCCCGACGACCGGCACCGGGTCATCAGATCCCTGCGGGAATACGGAGGAGATGGGACCTGCCGCAGCGAGTACCGCTTCCGCGCCGCCGATCATTCCTATCGCTGGTTTTCCGACTTCTGGCGTCCGCTCCGCATGCCCGCATCCCCCGACCCTTATTTTGTCGGCGTCTGGCAGGATGTGACGGAGGAAAAACGGATCCGCCAGGAAAACGAACTGCGCCTGCAACAGATCATCCAGACCCACAAGCTGACGGCCCTGGGAGAAGTCGTGGCCGGTGTCGCCCACGAGATCAACAACCCCGTGAGCTTCATCTCCTACAACATCCCCCTCCTGGAAGAGATCTGGGAAACCATGGCGCCGGTCCTCAAGGATAACGACGCCTTCGGGAAGAGCTGTTCCCGGCGGGGACTCAGCCGGGAAGAGGTCATGGAGAACATGGAGCAGATCATCCAGGCCTTCAAGATCGCCTCCACCCGTATCAACCGGGTCATCACCGGTCTGAAGGAATTCTCCCGCAGCGATGAACGTTCGGAAAAGAAGGCCCTCCAGATAAACGAGGTGATCCAGGGGGCCCTGGTCATCGTCGGCGCCCAGGTGCGGAAAACCGTCGCCGTTATCGAACAGCGCTTCGCCCCCGATCTGCCTCCGGTCCGGGGGCATTTCCAGAAGCTGGAACAGGTAATAGGCAACCTGCTGATCAACGCCCATCAGGCCATCGCTGCGGAGAGCAAGGGGAAGATAATCATCTCCACCCGGCATCTGCCCCGTCTCCATGCCGTCGTGATCGTCATCGAGGATACCGGCAAGGGGATGACAAGAGAAACCATGGATCATATCTTCGACCCCTTCTACACCACCCGCCGTGATTCGGGCGGCACGGGGCTGGGGCTGTCGATCTCCTACGGGCTGATCAAGGAACACGGGGGTGCCATCGCCGTTCTTTCCCAACCGCGACTGGGCAGCCGCTTCAGCATTTACCTCCCCATAGACGGCCGACAGCTCCCCCAACTCCATCCCCGCCTGCTCCTCATCGACACCGACGCCTCTTTTCTCAAAGACATGCAGGCCCATTTCATGGAAGCCGCCGTCTGGCTGATCAAATCCCCGGCCGACAAGGAGGGGGTCATCAGGTTTCTCGACGACAACCCGGAAGTGGACTGGGTGATCACCGCCGCCGATCTAAATTTCATGACCGGCCGGGAGGTGATCGCCGCCGTCAAGGAAGGGCATCCCCTTCTCTATACGGCCCTGTACGGAGAGGAAGGCAGCCGCCGGAGCAATATCCCGTCGCCGGTCCGCCCCACCTTCACCATCGAAAAACCTTTCCCCATGGAAAAGCTCATGAAGATGATACAGGAAGCGGGGAGGCAGCGCTTATGAAGATCCTCATCGTTGACGACGAGGAAATCGCCCTGACCTCGGTGCAACGGCTCCTGAAATGGCGGGGTCTGCGGAATGTGGAGATCTGCGACAACGGCCGGGAGGCCATCCGCCTCATTCGCCGCAAGGATTACGATATCGTTCTCCTCGATCTCCTCATGCCGGAAACGGACGGGATGCAGGTCCTGGAGGCGACCAAGCCTTCCAAACCCTGGACGGAATTCATCATCCTCACGGCGGTGGACGATATCCCGGCCACGGTCCGGGCCATCCGCATGGGGGCTTACGATTATCTCGTCAAACCGGTGGATAACGAGCTGCTCTTCCTTACCATCGAGCGGGCTTACGAGCGCAAGGGGCTCCTCAAGGGGTTATCCGCCGGCAGCCGGACGGAGGATGTCCCCCGGGCCTTTGCCGAGATCATCACCCAGTGTCCCCTCATGAAGTCCCTTTTGGCCTATGCCCAGGTCATGGCCCGGAGCGGCAATCCCGTCCTGATCACCGGCGAATCGGGGACGGGCAAGGAGCTCATGGCCCGGGGCATCCACCGGGCCGGACCGTCCCCGGAAGGACCCTTCATCGCCGTCAACGTCAGCGCCATTCCGAGCACCATGTTCGAGACCCAGTTCTTCGGCCATGTCCGGGGTGCCTTCACCGGCGCGGAGGCCAATTACCGGGGTTTTTTCGAACAGGCCGACGGCGGGACGCTGTTTCTCGATGAAATCGGGGAGCTCCCGCCCGGGCTCCAGGCCAAACTCCTCCGGGTCCTGGAGGAAAAGTCCTTCACGCCGCTGGGGGGGGCGAAGACCGTGGAGGTGGACGTCCGGGTCATCTCTGCGACGAACATGGACCTCGAAAAGGCCTGCCAGGAAGGGCGGTTCCGCCTGGATCTTCTTTACCGTCTCCAGTCCGCCCACGTCCATATCCCTCCCCTCCGGGAAAGGGAGGGCGACATCGCCCTGCTGGCCGGCCATTTTCTCCGGGAGGCGAGCGGCAGGCACGGCAAGGAGATCACCAGCTTCAGTCCTGAGGCCATGGACGTCCTCAACCGCCGGGAATACCGGGGTAATGTCCGGGAGCTGCACCAGGTCGTGGAAAACGCCGTCCTTCTCTGCGAAGGGGGCATCATCCTCCCCCACCACCTGGGCCGACAGCCCACCCGGCAGTCCCTGTTCGCCCGGCGTTTGTGCAGCCTCAAGGAGAACGACGAGATTCAGGTGGCCTACGTCCTCATGAACACCGGCGGCGACCGCCGACAGACCGCAGAGATCCTGGGCATCACGGTGCGGCAGTTACAACGGAAGCTCGCCCAGATGCGGGAAGATCCCTACTGGCGGGAGGTCATGGGCGACGCCCTTTCCCGGGACAAGGGAGAGGGCAATGGTGATGGCCGGCTTGTGACTTGAACAGTTCCGTTGCGGCGATAATTTGGCGAAGCTGCCGAGGAATCACCTCTTAGGTCCGGTAAAACAGAAGCCCCGTCTGCATCGAAGGCGTCTGTCGCCGCCGCGTGCCGTCACTGTCCGCGGCAAGCGTATCTGCGTCGCCCCCGGCCATTGAAAGCGCGGCCTGAGAGGAGATGCTTAATTTGGTTGTGAAAAATAGTCATAATAAGCAATAGGGATACGGCGATTCATTATTTTATTATCGGGGAGCTCCATGATCCCCATGATCGTTCACGAACTCCAGCGCGGGAGCGGTAATTTGCAGTTTTGGAAAGATAACTCGAATAGGGTTAGGTGGCTGTGATGAGTAAATATATAGAAAAGGTAATTGATCCCATTTTGGCACCTATGTTAAGGGTGCCTTATGGACTTAAACGCTTATTATGATTTGGTTAACAGTGAGAGCAAGGCTCGAAAATATCTGCTGGGAAAATGCTTTAAAAACCATCAAAGGTATTGCCCCCGTTGCAAGTGCCGTAAGCTGTACAAACTGGCCGATGAGAGATACCGTTGCTCTCGTTGTGCCTATACCTTCCACGAGTTTTCTGGAAGGTGGATCAACCAGGGGCGATTGACCTGCAGACAGTGGCTGTCCCTGATCAAG